>OLOK01001433.1_pt1 | contig 20089 bp, 18 predicted proteins | sample 1672591 | NCBI WGS metagenome assembly OLOK01 (sample SAMEA3136703, study PRJEB25190) | human gut metagenome | biome: human gut; feature: human-associated habitat; material: faeces | place: Austria | collected 2013 | reverse complement strand
TCATTGGTATTGACTTAGGTACAACAAACAGTTGCGTAGCCGTAATGGAAGGTGGACAGCCGACAGTTATCGCCAACACAGAAGGCGCAAGAACAACACCATCTGTAGTTGCATTTACAAAGACTGGTGAGCGTCTTGTCGGAGAACCTGCAAAACGTCAGGCAGTAACAAACGCAGAGAGAACAATCTCTTCTATCAAGAGAGAGATGGGAACAGACTATAAGGTAACAATTGAAGATAAGAAATATTCTCCACAGGAGATTTCAGCAATGATCCTTCAGAAATTGAAAGCAGATGCAGAAGGATACCTCGGAGAGAAAGTAACAGAGGCTGTTATCACAGTACCTGCTTACTTCAACGATGCTCAGCGTCAGGCAACAAAGGATGCTGGTAAGATCGCCGGTCTTGATGTAAAACGTATCATCAACGAGCCGACAGCAGCAGCACTTGCATATGGACTTGACAACGAGAAAGAACAGAAGATCATGGTATATGACCTTGGTGGTGGTACATTCGATGTATCAGTTATCGAGATTGGTGACGGAGTTATCGAAGTATTATCTACAGCCGGTAATAACAGACTTGGTGGAGATGACTTCGACCAGAAGATCACAGATTACATGATCGCTGAATTCAAGAAACAGGAGGGTGTTGACTTATCTACAGATAAGATGGCGCTTCAGAGATTAAAAGAAGCAGCTGAGAAAGCTAAGAAAGAACTTTCATCTGCAACAACAACAAATATCAACCTTCCATTCATCACAGCTACAGCTGAAGGTCCAAAACATTTTGATATGAACCTTACAAGAGCAAAATTCGATGAACTGACACATGATCTTGTACTGAAGACATCTGAGCCGGTACAGAGAGCATTATCAGACGCTGGCATCACAGCTTCTGAACTTGGTCAGGTACTGTTAGTTGGTGGATCTACACGTATCCCGGCAGTACAGGAAGAAGTAAAACGTCTGACAGGTAAAGAGCCAAGCAAATCTCTGAACCCGGATGAGTGTGTAGCACTCGGAGCATCTGTTCAGGGTGGTAAACTTGCAGGAGATACAGGCGCCGGCGACATCCTTCTTCTGGATGTAACTCCACTGTCACTGTCTATCGAGACAATGGGTGGCGTAGCTACTCGTCTGATCGAGAGAAATACAACAATTCCTACAAAGAAGAGCCAGATATTCTCTACAGCTGCTGATAACCAGACAGCCGTTGATATCAATGTAGTACAGGGCGAGAGACAGTTCGCAAGAGATAACAAATCCCTCGGACAGTTCAGACTGGACGGAATCGCACCGGCTCCACGTGGAATCCCTCAGATCGAAGTTACATTCGATATCGATGCAAATGGTATCGTAAATGTATCTGCAAAAGACCTTGGAACCGGAAAAGAACAGCACATCACAATTACAGCAGGATCTAACATGTCTGATGAAGATATCGACAAAGCTGTAAAAGAAGCTGCTGAATTCGAAGCTCAGGATAAGAAACGTAAAGAAGGAATTGATGCTAAGAATGAAGCTGACGCTATGGTATTCCAGACAGAGAAAGCTCTGCAGGAAGTTGGCGATAAGCTTGACGGTGCAGATAAAGCAGCAGTAGAAGCTGACTGCAAAGCTCTGAAAGAGTTACTGGAAAAAGCAAATACAGATACTCTTACAGACGAGCAGGTTGCTGAGATCAAAGCAGGTAAAGAAAAACTGACAGAAAGTGCTCAGAAGCTTTTCACAAAGATGTATGAGCAGGCTGGTGCAGCAGCAGGAGCTCAGGGAGCTCAGGGAGCAGGTCCTCAGGCAGATGCTTCAGCAGGAGCAGGTCCGGCACCAGAAGGATTCCAGGGCGACGATGTCGTAGACGGAGATTACAAAGAAGTCTAAGAACATTAAGTGAGGAATAGGAAATGGCAGAGTCAAAAAGAGATTACTATGAGGTGCTTGGGGTCAGTAAAGATGCTGACGAAGCAACTTTGAAAAAAGCATACAGACAGGTTGCCAAGAAGTATCACCCGGATATGAATCCGGGTGATGCTGAAGCTGAAAAGAAGTTCAAAGAAGCTTCTGAGGCATATGCAGTCTTGAGCGATCCGGAAAAACGTCGTCAGTATGATCAGTTTGGACATGCTGCTTTTGACGGAAGTGCAGGAGCAGGCGGCGGATATGGTGGATTCGATTTTAACGGTGCTGATTTTGGAGATATTTTCGGAGATATCTTCGGAGATCTGTTCGGCGGCGGACGCAGAGGCGGACGTGCGAACCAGGGACCAATGAAAGGTATGAATATCCGGAAGAGTGTCAGGATCACATTTGAAGAGGCTGTATTCGGATGCGAGAAAGAATTGGATGTTGTATTAAAAGACCCATGTCCGAAATGTAACGGAACAGGTGCCAAACCGGGAACATCTCCGGAGACTTGTCCGAAATGCGGCGGTAAAGGTCAGGTTGTATATACACAGCAGTCTTTCTTTGGAACCGTACAGAATGTACAGACCTGTCCAGATTGCCAGGGAACTGGTAAGATTATTAAGGAAAAATGTCCGGATTGCGGCGGTACAGGTTATGTAGCCAGCAAGAAGAAGATATCCGTATCCATTCCGGCAGGTATTGATAATGGTCAGAGTGTGCGTATCCGTGAAAAAGGTGAGCCAGGTGTAAACGGCGGACCAAGAGGAGATCTTCTGGTAGAGGTCGTGGTATCAAGACATCCGATCTTCCAGCGTCAGGATATGCATATTTTCTCAACGGTACCGATTACATTTGCACAGGCGGCGCTTGGTGCGGATATCCGTATCAAGACGGTAGACGGAGAAGTAATTTATACTGTAAAACCGGGAACCAAGACCGATACAAAAGTACGTCTGAAAGGAAAGGGAGTGCCATCTCTTAGAAATGCACAGGTTCGCGGCGATCATTATGTAACGCTTGTTATCCAGACACCGGAACACTTAAGTGCCGAAGCAAAAGAAGCACTTCGTAAATTCGATGAACTGACAGGTAATTCTCTTGGAACAGAAAAGAGCGACAAGACGGAAGAGCATAAAGGTAAAAAGAAAAAAGGATTTATGGATAAATTAAAGGAAACCTTTGATGATTAATTTCATCAGGGGTTTCCTCTTTTTGTCTAGAAGTATCTATGGAAAACCGGTGACGGCAGGTTCTGTAAATCTGACAGGTATTGAAAAATATACAAAAAAATGCTGGCATTCACCGTGGTAAAGTGCTATCATATTAAACAAATCAAATTTTTAACAAACCAGGAGGACTCAAGTATGTACGCATTTGATGAAATTAAAAAAGCAGACAGTGAAATTGCAGATGCCATTCAGGCCGAGATGGAGAGACAGAATTCGCATCTGGAACTGATCGCATCGGAGAACTGGGTAAGTAAAGCGGTCATGGCAGCAATGGGAAGTCCGCTTACAAATAAATACGCAGAAGGCTATCCGGGCAAACGTTATTATGGTGGATGTCAGTGTGTGGATGTAGTGGAAGATCTTGCAAGAGAAAGAGCAAAGAAGTTATTCGGCTGTGATTATGCCAATGTACAGCCGCATTCCGGCGCACAAGCAAACCTGGCAGTATTCTTTGCGATGCTGGAGCCCGGAGACAAAGTTATGGGTATGAACCTGGATCACGGCGGACATCTGACACATGGTTCTCCGGTTAATATTTCCGGTAAATATTTCAATATCGTATCATACGGAGTGAACGATGAAGGTGTGATCGATTATGATAAGGTACGTGAGATTGCAGTGAAAGAAAAACCAAAGATGATCATTGCAGGAGCCAGTGCTTATGCAAGAATCATTGATTTCAAAAAGTTCCGTGAGATTGCAGATGAAGTAGGAGCATACCTTATGGTTGATATGGCACATATCGCGGGACTTGTTGCAGCAGGACTTCATCCAAGTCCGATCCCGTATGCAGATGTAACTACAACTACTACACATAAGACACTGCGCGGACCAAGAGGAGGTCTGATTCTTTGCAATCAGGAAGCAGCAGATAAGTTCAACTTTAATAAAGCTGTATTCCCGGGGATTCAGGGAGGTCCACTGGAACATGTGATCGCGGGAAAGGCTGTGTGCTTTAAAGAGGCACTGGAGCCTGAATTCGCAGAATATCAGAAGCAGATCATCAAAAATGCACAGGCACTCAGCAAAGGTCTGATGGGTCGTGGTGTAAAGATCATATCCGGCGGAACAGATAATCACCTGATGTTGATTGACTTAAGAGGCGAAGAGGTAACCGGTAAAGAACTGGAAAAACGTCTGGATGCCGCACACATCACATGTAACAAGAATACGGTACCGAACGATCCAAGATCTCCGTTCGTGACAAGTGGTGTCAGACTTGGAACACCTGCAGTTACAACAAGAGGATTAAAAGAAGAAGATATGGATGTGATCGCAGAGTGCATAGCACTGGTACTTCAAAGTGAAGACAATATTGAAAAAGTCAAAGGAATGGTTGCAGAGCTGACTGCAAAATATCCTCTGGATATGTAATATTCGAGAATAACGAAAGAAAATAAGAAAATTAAGGATGCGTCGGAGTATGGTTTTTAAACTTATTCAGACGCATTTTTGCTGTGCAGATACCAAAAATTTTAGTAATAAGACAGCGTATTTTTATGAGTTTTTATGAAAATGATAAAAACAAAGCAATAACAGGGTGGAAATTTAAAAGCAGGAAGCGTATAATTAAAAATAATGTATATTAATCTATACAAGAAGAAAAAGGAAGACCTGGTATAATATAGAAATCCGGGAAGGAGCTAGATTTTGAGACTGAGAAATAATAAAGTAGCAAAGAGATTGGGAACAAAAGCACTTGCAGGAGTGCTTGCAATAGGACTTATCATCAGTACTCCGGCTGCAGCGCTGGCAGATGGAGGGGCAGAGACAGCCGGGACGCAGAGCACAGCCTCTCAGACACCGGCCGCACAGGCAGAGAAGCTGCAGGCAAAATCAGTAGATGGCAAGGATACACTTACAGATGTATCAGATGCAGTGAAAGAGATGATCCAAAGAGGTGAGGTAAAGCTGGATGAAAGTACAGGATATCTGATAGATACAACAACCGGACAAAAGACGAATCCGGTTACAGGAGAACGTGTAGATCAGATTCCGGCGATACCGGCGACACCGGCAGAACCGGAACAGCCGGCGGAACCGGCAACACCAGTGACACCAGCAGAGCCGGAACAGCCGGCGGAACCGGAGGCACCAGCAGAGCCGGAACAGCCGGCAACACCAGCGACACCGGAGACACCGGCGACACCAGCAGAACCGGCGGAACCGGCGACACCAGCAGAACCGGAGGCACCAGCAGAGCCGGAACAGCCGGCAGATACAGTTACAAGTGCAAAAAGCAATCAAGCACTTGTTGCAAAGCAGCAGATTATAAAATTACCACAGATTGTGGAAGATTTCCGGTTCTGGACAGTTGCCAGAAAATATGCATTTGCAAAATCGAAGATCAATATCCGCGAGGCAATTCCGGAGAATATTGATGGCAGTAATACACAGGATGCAAAGACGGATCTGGAAAATGCAAAAGCAGATGCAAAAAAGCTACAGAAGAAAATAACAAAGAAACAGACAAAAACAGTTAAAAATAAAATATTCAAGAAAGCAAAGAGTAAAGCGGTCAGAAATCTTCAGAAGACGATGGAAGAAAGAAAGAACCTGAAACAGAAAGGTCTGGACGCAGCACTTGCAAATCAGCAGCTGGAAGAAAAAGTCCGTATAGTAGGAACTTTATCACAGGATGGTCTGTTATATATCCTGAAAGAAGAAGAGAATGGCTGGCTTTACGTTGAATCTGGAAATGTCAGAGGGTTTGTAAAAGCATCAGAAGTATATACAGGGGATGCGGCACAGGAAATCCTGGATGTTTATCAGACCAAGGCTCAGAAGAAGGCAGAGAAAGCCGGAATGGAATATACCGGTATTGAGGGAACTGCAAAGACAGCGGAAGCGACTGTCGATGCAAAAGAAAATCAGGCATACACATATCTGCGTGCGACGGTGAACCCGACGGTAGCAGAGAAGGATTATGCGCTGGTTAATGATCAGATCGGGACAGGAATACTGAATATAAAAGAAGAGAATAATCCAGATGCGAGAACTGTCGGAACACTGAAACAGGGACAGCTCTGTTATATCCTTGCCGATAAAGATGCCGACTGGGTATATATAGAGTCCGGTGATGTCAGAGGGTTTGTTGAAAAGAAATATCTCGATAACGGCGATGAGACAAAACAGCAGATCACGACAACAGGGGAAGAACAATATAAAACGGCGGAAGAGACAGTAAAACCAGAAGAAAATGCTGCTTTATATTATACATTGGCTTCTGTGAAAGAAGGAACGCCAAGCGGTGAGATCAGAGAGTCCATCCTGCAATTTGCTTCCCAGTTTATCGGTAATCCATATGTATGGGGAGGTACAAGTCTGACAGACGGGGCAGACTGCTCCGGATTTGTACAGCAGATCTACAAACAATATGGATATGATCTTCCAAGAGTGGCAGAGGACCAGAGCCAGTGTGGAACGAAGATTCCTGTAGAGGATGCACAGCCGGGTGACCTGATCTTTTATGCAAAAGGAGGCCATATATACCACGTAGTGATGTATGCAGGTGATGGAAAGACTATTGAAGCAGCCAGCACGAAACTTGGGATTATTGAAAGCAAAGTAAATACTAAAAATGCAGTATGGGCAACACGTATTATCAATGATAATTATACACTTGCCGGAGGCGGAATCAGTAATGTCAATGCGACGAACGAAATGTATGGACAGAATCTTGGTAATTTCCAGATTACATATTACTGTGCATGTGAAATCTGCTGTAATAAAGCAGACGGAATTACAGCAACAGGAACGCCGGTGGTAGAAGGTCAGACGATTGCGGTTGATCCAAGAGTTATTCCTTACGGAACGAAAGTGATCATCGGAGGTCATATATTTACAGCTGAGGATTGCGGCGGTGCAATTCAGGGAAACCACATTGACATCTATGTAAATAATCACGCAGAGGCAACGGCGCTCGGGGTGACAAATGCAGATGTATTTCTTGTGAAATAAGAATAAAATAAAAATGAGAAAAGACAGCTTTTTCAGATTTGAAAGTTTGAAAAGCTGTCTTTTAATAATACGTTGCATTCATAAAAAACGATGGATAGATATGGATTATTTACAGATCTTTAAAAGTTCTTTCAGATAATCCCACATACGCTTTGTAGATTCGATATGTACGCGCTCATTATAAGTATGTACACCTGTCAGTTCCGGTCCGAAAGAAATGATATCAAGATCATTCTTCTTTCCGAATAAGATTCCACATTCCAGACCGCCGTGAGTTGTCTCAACGGTAGGCTCTTTGCCGAACATTTCTTTATAAAGTTCAATTGCTTTCGGACGGATCACGGAATCTGCATTGTAGCTCCATGCCGGATATTCACCGGAGATTTCGCGGGAAGCACCTGCAAGATCTGTTGCAAGATCCAGTTTGTTTCGCATATCATCTAACTTGGTAGCAACGGAGCTGCGAACCTGGAATTTGATCTTTACCGTATCTTCTGTGGTTTCAACGATACCTGTATTCAGAGAAGATTCTACAGCTGTAGGGAACGCACGGTCATAGCATTGTACACCATCGATTGCTCCATACAGGAATCCGATTACATGTGCGGTAGTATCTGCGTCAAATGCTTTTAAGGCAGTCTCGCCTTCGGAAACAGCGTTCAGAGATAAAGTTGGTTCCTGTCCGGCAAACTCAGAGGAGATCGTCTGTTCCAGTCCGGTAACAGCATCTGCGATAGCCTGAGCCTGTGCAGGGTCAGCAATAATCTCAGTCGTATTATATTGTGCAATTACGTTTGCTGCATTTCCGCCGTTTATGCTTACAATGTTGAAGTCGTAATCTTTTGCAAGAGCATACAGGACGCGTCCCATGATCTTGTGTGCATTTCCAAGCTGGTTCTGGATTTCTGCGCCAGAATGTCCACCCTGCAGACCGGAAATGGAGATCGTCATCTTTGTTCCGTTTTCTTCACTCCATTCGATCGGGATGAAGGTATCGTAAATGTAGCCGCCGGCACATCCGACAGTCATAACACCTTCAATTTCAGAATCAATGTTCAGACAGATCTTTCCTTTTAATACAGATGTATCCAGGTGATGTGCACCGCCCATACCAATCTCTTCATCAATTGTGAATATAGCTTCGATCGGCGGGTGTGGAATGTCTGTGCTGGCAAGGATTGCCATAGCGTAAGCAACGGCGATGCCATCATCGCCACCGAGAGTGGTGTTCTTTGCCCCAATCAGATCACCATCTACAAAAAGGTCTAAAGGATCATTTTCAAAATCATGATCACTGTCGGTTGTCTTTGTAGCGACCATGTCCAGATGTCCCTGGATGATAACCGGATCACTGTTCTCGTATCCGGCAGTACCAGGTTTTTTGATGATTACGTTGTTCACTTCATCCTGGATATATTCCAGATTGTGAGCTTTCGCAAATTCCACACAAAAATCACTGATTTTTTTGGTGTGGAAGGTACTTCTGGGTACCATACTTAATTCTTCGAAGTAATGGAATACTTCTTTTGGTTCAATATTAGACAAAATTCCCATTGTTCATTCCTCCGTTTGTCTTTAGTCTCTATCTGTCATTGTACCATGAAATTCAGCACTTTACCATGATAAAATTTAATGTATACATAACGGAATGTAATAGTTATAATAACTGTAGCTTATAAGATTTTATTAAAACATTCAATAACTGCAGGACTACACAAAAAAGAAGAAAAAATATATAATATTTAAGTTGAAAATAATATGAATCGCCATGCGTTCGAAAGAAATTTACAGGAGGATATATATGAGTACAAAAGAAGCAAAACAGATGGACAAAGCATTATTTGATTTTTATGGAAAACCATCTATCGGACAGGCTTTGCCACTTGCAATCCAGCATGTACTTGCGATGATCGTCGGATGTGTAACACCATCGATCATTGTTGCGGGAGTGGCCGGAATTTCACAGGAAGATTCCGTGATCTTAATACAGGCAGCACTGGTGATGTCGGCACTGACGACATTACTGCAATTGTTTCCATTTATAAAAACAAAGAATTTCCGGATCGGTTCGGCACTTCCGGTTATGATGGGAATCAGCTTTGCGTATGTTCCAAGTATGCAGGCAATTGCGGCTGATTTTGACATTGCAACAATTCTGGGTGCACAGATTATCGGAGGTGTGGTTGCACTTCTGGTGGGATTGAATATTAAGAGAATCCGCAAATTCTTCCCGCCGCTGATTACAGGAACGGTCGTATTTTCTATCGGTCTTTCTCTGTATCCGACAGCAATTAACTATATGGCCGGAGGTGCGAGCAGCAAGACTTATGGATCATGGCAGAATTGGGTGGTTGCGATTATTACATTGATCATTGTAACAGCATTGAATCATTACGGAAAAGGGGTATGGAAACTGGCATCCATCCTGATCGGAATTATTGCAGGATATATCGTAGCGTTGTTCTTTGGAATGGTAGATTTTTCATCTGTGTCATCGGCAGCGTTCTTCCAGCTTCCGAAACCAATGCATTTTGGAATCAAGTTTGAACCATCTGCATGTGTTGCGATCGGAATTCTGTTTGCGATCAATGCAGTACAGGCAATTGGTGATTTTTCGGCAACAACAACAGGATCTATGGACCGTATGCCGACAGATGAAGAACTGACAGGTGGAATTGTAGGCTATGGAATCAGTAACATTTTCTGTGCATTCTTTGGAGGACTTCCGACTGCGACATACAGCCAGAATGTAGGTATCGTATCAACAACAAAGGTCGTCAGCCGTGTGGTAATGGGGCTGGCAGCAGTGATATTACTGGCAGCAGGATTGATTCCGAAGTTTTCTTCTCTGCTTACAACAATTCCGTATTGTGTACTCGGCGGTGCGACAATCTCTGTATTTGCTTCGATTACAATGACGGGAATCAAACTGATCACGACAGAGCCAATGGATTTCCGTAATACAACAGTTGTAGGACTTGCAGTAGCAGTAGGAATGGGTGTGACACAGGCAAATGCTTCACTGGCACAGTTCCCGGAATGGGTGACAACAATTTTCGGAAAATCTCCGGTTGTTCTTGCAACGATCGTAGCAATTGTGTTAAATTTAACCCTTCCAAAAGCAAAGAAAAAAGAGGAGAAATAATCCTTATATGATAATAAGTTATATAAATGGTGAATGGAAAGAGCCTGGCAGTTTATGCCAGGCTATTGGAATTTTTAAAGAAAATTTTCATAAGACGGTATCCGTTGTCGGCGGAGGCGGAAAGACGACAGTGATCCGCAGGCTTATGGATGAATGCCGGAATGCCGGAATTCCATGTGCGGTTTCTACAACAACTCATATACAAAAATGTGATGCCGGATATTTTCTGGGAAAACCTTCGCTGGAAATGTTCCGTCAGATTATGATAAAATATGGTGTTGTATGGATGGGAAGAGAGACAACGGATGGGAAGCTTGCATCTTTTCAAGAAGAATATCTAAAAGAGATCAGCCGTGAACCAGGCGTACTGCTTCTAGAGGCAGACGGAGCGAAGCGTCTGCCGGTTAAAACCCCTGCGGAACATGAGCCGGTGATCTGTGAGCAGACAGATATTGTTTTGAATGTATATGGGATGAGTGCGGTTGGAAAGAAGCTGAAAGAAGGTTGTTTCCGGGTGAAAGAAACCGGGAAGATTCTCGGAAAGACAGAAGAAGATATTCTGTGTCCGGAAGATATTGTTACACTTGCGGTAAGTCAGAGTGTGGGACGAAAATACGTGACGGATGATATGGAATATCAGGTGATACTGAATCAGGCAGATACTAAGGAGCAGAAAAAAATGGCAGTGGAACTTGCGGAAGAGATCGTAAAGCAGTTGTCAGACAGGCATGCAGATAGTATGGAATGCCCGGGGCAGATCCGCAGAGTGCATGTGGTATCGGACCTGATTCCGTTGAAAGAAAGATGGTAACTATGTCAGAAATGTATAAAAACAGAAAAAAAGTATTAATCAGAGGAGCCGGAGATCTGGCTACGGGTGTAGGAGTGGCACTTCACAGGGCAGGATTCCGGGTGATCATGACGGAGATTGCAGTGCCGCTTACCGTCAGACGTGAAGTTGCAATGTCACGGGCAGTCTATGAAGGCAGGATAGAAGTAGAAGGAATAGAAGGAATTCTTGTGGAAAATTATCAGGAAGCCAGGAGGGTACTGGCAGCGGATAAGATTGCCGTAATCGTAGACCCGGAGGCAGAGATCCGGAGAGAATTCAGACCGGATGTACTTGTGGATGCAATTCTTGCAAAAAGAAATACAGGAACCAGCCGGGCAGATGCACCATATGTGATCGGTCTCGGACCGGGGTTTATAGCGGGAAAAGATGTCCATGCTGTCATAGAGACAATGCGTGGATTAACACTTGCGGATATCATCTATGACGGACAGCCGATTCCCAATACCGGCATTCCGGGATATGTGGGCGGCTATGCGCTGGAACGTCTGATCAGGGCGTCAGCAGCCGGACGGATGGAGCCGAAAGCACAGATCGGGGATGTTGTCCGAAAAGGACAACTTCTAGCTCTGACCGGAGGAAAACCGGTCTATTCTCAGTTGGACGGTGTGATCCGGGGGATGTTACAGGAAGGCGTGCAGGTAAAAAAGGGTCTGAAGATTGGAGATGTGGATCCGAGAAAGGACAAGAAATTGTGTTATCTGATCTCGGATAAGGCAAATGAGATTGGCAGTTCCGTGGTAAAGACAGTAGAAGCACGTCTGTCAGATAAAGATTATGCGATGATTCTCCTGGCAGCCGGAAAGTCAAGCCGGTACGGGAACAATAAGCTGCTGGAGAAACTGGATGGAGGGCAGATGTTCGAACATACCCTTCGTAAAATGCGTGCATTTCCATTGTGTACACAGGTAGTGGTAACAAGATTTGAAGAGATAGAGAATGCGGCAAAAACACAGGGGATGCTGGTGGTACAGAATACGGAGCCGGATCTTGGAATCGCACATTCGCTGAAGTTAGGATTAAAGAGAGCATTAGATGAGAATCCTGGGTTAAAGGGGGCTATGTTCATCGTATGTGACCAGCCGGGATTGACAGCCGGGACATTTGCCCGTATGCTTGAGATGGGGAAGATGCATCCGGGAAAGATTGTATGTGCCGGATGGAAAGGAAGAACCGGGAATCCCGTATTATGGGATTCGTGCTTTTTCCGGGAGTTGTGCAGACTTTCCGGTGATAAAGGCGGAAAACAGATCATCTGTGCACATAAAGAAGATGTGGTGCTCTGTGAGACAGAAGAAGCAGAACTCCGGGATGTAGATGTACCGGAACAACTGATAAAATGGGAGAGAGATTATGGAGAATCAGGAAAATCAAGAGAAGAAACATAAACGGAGAGTCCGATATTCCGGAACACATCCGAGAAATTATAAAGAAAAATATAAAGAACTGAATCCGGAAAAGTATGCAGATACTATTTCAAAGGTGATCCAAAAAGGCGGAACACCGGCAGGAATGCACATTTCCATCTGTGTACAGGAGATTTTAGACTTTTTTGATATCCAGCCGGGACAGCAGGGACTGGATGCAACGCTTGGATATGGAGGGCATACCTCAAAGATGCTGGAAAAACTGCAGGGAGAGGGTCATATCTACGGACTGGATGTAGATCCGATCGAATCAGCAAAGACAAAGAAACGTCTGGAGGAAAAAGGATTCGGATCAGACATCCTGACAGTAAAGCTTGAGAACTTTGCTAATATTGACAAAGTAGCAAAAGAAGCCGGAAAATTTGATTTTGTACTGGCAGATCTTGGTGTGTCATCCATGCAGATCGATAACCCGGACCGGGGATTCACGTTTAAAGCAGAAGGTCCTCTGGATCTGCGGATGAATCCGGAGAAAGGAATCAGTGCGGCAGAACGGCTGCATGACATTTCAAAAGAAGAACTTGCAGGGATGCTGGTTGAAAATGCAGATGAACCTTATGCAGAAGAGATTGCAGAAGCAGTTACGGAAAAGATCCGAAAAGGCGGAAAGATTGAAACAACAACGGGATTGCACCAGGTGATCGGAGAGGCACTTGCATTTATTCCGGAAAAAGAAAGAAAAGAAGCAATACGTAAGTCGAGCCAGCGGGTATTCCAGGCACTTCGTATTGATGTGAATCATGAATTTGAAGTATTGTATGATTTCCTGGATAAGCTGCCGGGTGTGCTAAAACCGGGAGGAAAAGTGGCAATCCTTACCTTCCATTCGGGGGAAGACCGTCTGGTAAAGAAATCATTCAAACAATGGAAAAAGGAGGGCCTGTACAGTGAGATCGCAAAAGACGTCATCCGACCGTCCAAAGAAGAATGCTTCCGCAACAGCCGTGCGAAATGCACGAAAATGCGCTGGGCAATCAGGTCAGAAGAGTAAAGTACAGAAAAATAAAAAGCAGACACGGAGTCAGACTTCTGCATGTAAAATCGATAAAAAATGTGGCGGCTGCCAGTTCCAGAAGATACCATACAAAGAACAGCTGAAAAGAAAACAGAAGCAGGAAGAAAAATTATTGGGCGGCTTTTGCAAAGTCAGTCCGATCATCGGTATGGAGCATCCATATTTTTATAGAAATAAAGTACATGCGGTATTCGATCATGACAGAAAAGGAAATGTGATATCCGGCATCTATGCAGAAGGAACGCACCGTGTGATCGCAGTGGAAGAATGTCTGATCGAAGATAAGAAAAGTCAGGAGATCATCCGTACAATCCGTGAACTTCTGCCGTCTTTTAAGATTAAGACATATAATGAAGATACAGGATATGGACTTTTGAGACATGTATTGATCCGCAGAGGTTTTGAGACTGGTGAGATTATGGTCGTTCTGGTGTTGGGGTCGCCAATTCTTCCATCAAAGAATAACTTTGTGAAGGCTTTGAAAAAAGTACATCCTGAGATTACGACCGTAGTACTGAATGTGAATAACAAGCAGACCAGTATGGTGCTGGGAGAAAAGGAAAAGCCGATCTACGGACCGGGATTTATTAAAGACAGATTATGCGGCTGTACGTTCCGTATTTCTCCAAAATCGTTCTATCAGGTGAATCCTGTACAGACGGAGATCCTTTATAATACAGCCATGGACTATGCGGAACTGACCGGAAAAGAGACGGTGATCGATGCGTACTGCGGAACTGGTACAATTGGTCTGATTGCAGCCAGGAATGCAAAGAGAGTCATAGGAGTAGAGCTGAACAAAGATGCGGTGAAAGATGCGAGAATCAACGCAAAAGAAAATGGCATCAAGAATGCCGAGATCTATGCAGGTGATGCGGGAAGATTCATGGTAGATATGGCTTCGAAGAACCAAAAAGCAGATGTGGTATTCATGGATCCGCCGAGAGCCGGAAGTGATGAGAAGTTCCTTTCTTCTGTAATAAAGCTCGGGCCCAAGAGGGTTGTCTATGTGTCCTGTAATCCGGAGACACTGGCAAGAGATCTGAAATATCTGACGGGAAACGGATATCAGGCAGTGAAGATCCAGCCGGTGGATAACTTCCCGTTCTGCGATCATATCGAGACGGTAGTAAAGCTTGTGAAAAAGAGATAGATAAAGGAGGAAAAATATATGGGACTTATCAAAGCAGCAACAGGCGCAGCAGGTGGAACACTGGCAGACCAGTGGAAAGAATTCTTCTACTCTGATTCATTAGACAATGACACGTTGATGGTACGCGGAAAGAAACGTACAGACAGGCGTTCATCGAACACAAAAGGACACGATAATGTGATTACGAACGGATCTGGAATTGCCGTGGCGGACGGGCAGTGTATGATGATCGTGGATCAGGGGAAGATTGTGGAAGTATGTGCGGAACCGGGAGAATACACATATGATATGTCGTCGGAACCAAGTGTTTTCTGCGGCAGTCTTGGAGAAGGAATCAAGGCGACCTTTCAGACAATCGGGAAACGATTTACGTTCGGCGGAGATACGGCGAAAGATCAGAGAGTGTATTATTTTAATACCAAAGAAATTACGGACAATAAATTCGGCACGGCGAATCCGGTATGGTTCCGTGTGGTAGACAAAAGAATCAATCTTGATAAAGATATCGAGATCCGCTGTAACGGAATCTATTCGTTCCGTATCACAGATCCACTGTTATTCTATACAAGTCTCGGCGGAAATGTGACGGATTGCTATGAGAAAGACCAGATTGTTCCACAGTTAAAGACGGAATTCGTGAATGCCCTGCAGCCGGCATTTGCGAAGATTGCAGAGCTGGAGATCCGCCCAAGTCAGATCCCGGCACATTCGATGGAAATCAGTGATGCGATGAATGAGATTCTGACGAAGAAATGGTCAGAACTCAGGGGAATCTCAGTTGTATCGGTTGCATTTAATCCGGTCACGATCAAGGATGAGGATGCAGAAGCGATCAAGCAGGCACAGAATACTGCTATGTATACAGATCCGAGTATGATGGCTGCAACGCTTGGCATGGCGCAGGCAGAGGCAATGAAGAGTGCGGCAGGTAATCCGAATGGAGCAATGATGGGCTTCATGGGTATGAATATGGCGTCCGGTATGAATGGCGGGGCGAATCTGCAGGGGCTTTATAACCAGGGGGCAGAGAAACGTCAGCAGGAAGAACAGGCAAGACAGATGGCTGCACAGGAACAGTCTGCACAGCAGCAGACCGGAAGCTGGACTTGCAGCTGTGGCACTTTGAATGAAGGAAAGTTCTGTATGAACTGTGGAAGTCCGAAGCCACAGGCACCGGAGAACTGGACTTGCAGCTGTGGAGCTGTAAATCATGGGAAATTCTGTACAAACTGCGGCAAACCATTTTCTTAAGAATTACGATTGGATGAGACTCAGATAAGGAGTATATATGTCTGCTATAAAAGAATATAAATGTCCGGCCTGTGGAGGAACGATGGAATTCGACAGTACTTCCCAGAAGATGAAATGTCCTTACTGTGATACAGAGATTTCGGTGGAAGAATATGAAGCACTGAATGAATCGCAGACGAGTGAGGACAAAAAAAGCGGACAGACGGAAAAAGCACGAAAGAAAGCACTTTTGTTACATATATCTGTGAATCCTGTGGAGGAGAGATTACAGCCGATAAGACGACCGGAGCAACAACCTGTCCGTTCTGCGGGAACCGTGTTGTATTAAAAGGGCAGTTTGAAGGTGGATTAAAACCGGACTATGTCATTCCGTTTAAGCTGGATAAGAAAGCGGCAAAGGCGGCTTACCAGAAGCATCTGGAAGGAAAAGCTTTTGTACCGTCTGTTTTTAAAGAGGAAAATCATATTGATGAGATTGTAGGAATTTATGTACCGTTCTGGCTGTTTGATATGGAGACAAATGCACTGGTTACTTATGATGCAGAACGATCAAGAGTATGGATGAGCGGTGATGTAGAATACACAGAACATGAATTCTTCAAGATTGAGCGTGGAGGAACGATGGCATTCGAGCATATTCCGGAAGACGGATCAAGGAAGATGGAAGATGATCTGATGGAATCTCTGGAACCATACGATTTCAAAGATGCGGTGCCGTTCAAAGATCCGTATCTGGCAGGTTATGTGGCAGAACGGTATGATGTGGAAGCAGATGAGTGTAAGAAACGGGCAAAAAAACGTGCAAAGGCAAGCATAAAGCGGGAGCTTCGGGACACAGTGAAAGGCTATTCGATCGTAAAACCGGTTTCAGACAATGTGAAGATCCAAAAGGCATCTCAGAAATATGCGCTGTATCCGGTGTGGATATTAAATACAACCTGGCGGGATCAAAAGTATGTATTTGCCATGAACGGACAGACGGGAAAGATGGTAGGAGATCTGCCGGCAGATAAAGGCGCATTCTGGAAGTATGTTGTATCCAGAGGACTGGTGATCGGAGTCATACTTTATGCACTGATGTGGCTGACGGTTCTGATATAAGAAAAGGAGAAAAGACATGAAACGAAAGAAAACAAGACGGTATATATCCGGTATGCTCGTGGCAGTTCTCCTGTTTCTACTATGCGTAGTTCAGAATGTAAATGCAGAAGATGTACCGGCTGGCAGCGAACTGCCAAGGCTGGTAGATGATGCAGATATCCTAACAGACAGTGAAGAAAAAGAACTGAATCAGCAGCTGGATACAGTCAGCGAGGAGCAGGAGTGTGACGTGATCATAGTGACTGTGGATTCTCTGAATGGAAAGACCGTGGAAGAATATGCGGATGATTATTATGATGACAACAGCTATGGATATGGAGAAAATAACAGCGGGATTCTGTTTCTGGTGGTAATGGATGACCGGGAATGGAATATATCTACAAGTGGAGATGCGATCACGGCGTTTACAGATGCGGGGCTTGCGTATATGGAAGACCAGTTTGTATCAGATCTGAGTGACGGAGCATATATGGACGCATTTTCAAAATATGCATCGTTGTGTGATGATTTTCTGACGCGGGCGGAGAATGGAGAGCCATATGATACGGGGCACCTTCCGAAAAAGAAGGTATCACCGTGGTGGATAGCGGGAGATCTACTGATCGGCGTCATTATCGCATTTGTAATGGCATTGATCAAAAAAACAAAACTCAAATCCGTAAAATCGCAGGTAACGGCAGGCGCATATGAAAAAGCAGGCAGTCTGGATCTGACGGTCAGGACGGATTACTTTGTGAATCGTGTCGTAACAACAAGAAAGATTGAACGGAAGCAGGAAAGTGGTGGAAGTTCTGTGCATACCGGCTCTTCCGGTAAGAGTCACGGAGGACGCAGCGGAAAGTTTTAATCATGAACTTCCGGTACAGAACGCCAGACGGATAAGACGATGCTCAATGGGAAAATTTTTGAGTGAATAAAATGGATATAAATAGACATTTTCTCTAGATTGTTGGTTTTATGATCTGAAAAAAAGAGCTATAGTTAAAGTATACAAGACGGAATATACTTGCAAAAAGGAGGAAGCGTTATGATTATTTGTATCGGAAGAGAATTTGGAAGCGGCGGTCATGAAATCGGAAGAATACTTGAAAAAAAACTGGGACTGGAATTATATGATCGGGATCTGATCGACAAGGCAGCAGAAAAGATTGTTGCAATGCCAAAAGAAGTTCTGGAAAAGGCAGATGAGAAAAAACATAATCCATGGCTGCACCAGGTGTGGTATGATGTGCCGAATCAGGAACTCAACGGAATGACAGCCAATGACACACTGCATCAGGCATACAGTTCTATTATCCGGGAACTGGCAGGAAAAGAAAACTGTGTGTTTGTCGGACGCTGTGCAGATTACATATTGGAACAGGCAGAACTTGATCATATCAGCCTGTTTATAGCGGCACCGTTTGAGTGGCGTGTGCAGAGAAAGATGGAACAGCTTTCGATAGATGAGAAAGCGGCGACTTCGATGGTCAGAAAGAAAGACAAAGACAGGAAAGCATATTATGATTATTACACCGGCAGAAGCTGGGGCAGACCGCATAATTATGATCTGTGTATTAACAGTTCCAGGTTAGGAATCGAAGTGACAGCAGAAAAGCTGGCAGAGATGGTCCTGCAACTGGAAAAAGGTACGTCTTCTGTTGATTTTGGTCTATAAAAAACTGCAATTGATAATATTGTTATAACGGTATTATCAATTGCAATTTTTTATCTTTATTTGCAGTTCTTTCCGTGAAGATAGAAAAATAAGCCGCCAATGATAAATCCACCGCCTATAATGTTACCGATTGTAACAGGCAGAAGATTGACAAGGAAGAAATTTCCCCAGTTCAGGGAAGCAATCTGACTTTCGGTGATGCCGTACAATTCCTTTGCTTTGGCAACATAATCCGCATTCATGGAAGCAAAGATTCCGGCTGGGATATAATACATATTTGCAACGCAGTGTTCGAAGCCGGATATAACGAATGCCATGATCGGGAAGAAGATGGCGAGGGATTTTCCGGCAATATCTTTTGCAGTAGAAGCCATCAATACTGCAGCGCACACCAGGATGTTACATAAAATTCCGGAGATTAGAGCAGGCAGAAAAGACAGGCTGACTTTTCCGAGAGCTACTTTTATTGTAAATGCACCGAGAGCACCACTGGTGTAATTATACTGTCCGGACAGATATACCAGATACGCGAGAGCAACTGCACCGACCATATTTCCGAAATATACAATTACCAGAGTACGGATGAGAGAAGCAACGCTGATCTTTCTCTTAATACATGCCATCGTCATCATACAATCTCCGGTGAACAATTCTCCTCCGATAAATACAATCATCATCAGACCTACCGGGAAGACGCATCCTGCAACCAGACGCGCAAGCCCTACATTTGAAATATCATGCATGGCAACATTACTGGACTGAGCACCGAGTGCGATGCAGACACCAGCCATGATTCCCATAAAGAATACTTCCTTTTTAGAAGTCGCAGCTTTTTTTACGGCACCGTTCATATTGGCCTGTACAACTTCCTGCGGAGTGTTAAACATTGAATCCATAATAACCCTTTCCTTTAGTAATAGTTTGATAAAAATATCACATAAAATATAACATGGATAACAAAGCAGGGGCAACCTGTAATCGCAATGTTTATGCTCTTTTTTACATACAGTATCGGAAAAATATGTTATAATCGATGAAAAACAGAGAAATTCAATTATCAAATCAGAAAAAGGAGAATTACGATGGCTCAGAATAGCTGTGAAAGCTGTACTTATTATACATACGATGAAGATTATGAAAGTTATATGTGCGATATCAATATGGATGAAGATGAATATATGCGTCTTATATCTGACCAGCATTATCAGTGTCCTTATTACCGGAATGGGGATGAGTATATGGTGGTGAGGAAGCAGATGTGATTGGGATTTAATTCAGGAAGGCATGATTACCCGGACCTGCATAAAAAGTAGGAAGCCGTTCCTGTTCAGGTTCCGTCGGTGGGAAATACTAAAGCGTCAAAATTATGCTAAAAACGGGCTTCCGAAATTTGCAAC
>OLOK01001422.1_pt1 | contig 20163 bp, 19 predicted proteins | sample 1672591 | NCBI WGS metagenome assembly OLOK01 (sample SAMEA3136703, study PRJEB25190) | human gut metagenome | biome: human gut; feature: human-associated habitat; material: faeces | place: Austria | collected 2013 | reverse complement strand
CCTGAACAAGAAGCCTTATCTATTGTTTCCTTCAAGGACTGAGAGGCCGCTTCCCAGTTAATAAATTAAATTACCGCATAAACTCATTGATCACATGCAGCACCCCATCCTCATCATTAGACTTCGTAATATAATCCGCCTTATCAAGAACGGCTGGTTGTGCATTTGCCATGGCTACGCCAAGTCCTGCGGTTTCGATCATGGTCAGATCGTTGTATCCATCTCCGCAGCAGATCATTTCATCTGCAGTAAGACCGATGCTTGTCAGTAATTTTAATAAAGAATGTGCCTTGTCGATTCCGGCCGGCATAACCTCTACAAAGAAAGGATCCGAACAGTAGACGGACAGATAAGAGTGAAACTGTTTGCTGAGTTCTTTGCGTATCTGGTCTAAGATATCGGGATCTCCGGTTACGAGGAATTTATTCGGATCATCAGGGATGACATCCAGAAAGTCAGCACCGACATCAATGATCGGCATCTGATTGATGCGGGACTCCAGCTCTGTGTATTGATTGGAGTGGATGCCGGATAAAATATGTTCGGATGTGTAAGTGAGGATGTCTACGCCGTGTCCGGCATATTTTATCACCGTTTCGTAGATACCTTTTGCACAGTCAGCCGGAAGTATTTTATTGTAGATTGCTTTTTTGGTCCGGCAGTCGGTGATACGTCCACCGTTGAAAGAAAGGATGTAACTTCCGTAATCTTCTAGATGAAGCTGCTGTGCCAGTGGAACGACACCTTTTGTCGGGCGTCCGCTGGCGAGAACAACTTTTTTACCGGCTTCCTGAATCTCGATCAGAGCATCCAGGGTCGGCTTTGTAATTTCTTTTTGGGAGTTGGTAAGAGTTCCGTCCAGATCAAGGGCGAGAATCTGATAAGCCATATAATAATCTCCTTAAATATCTCGTTTGTTTCGTTCTTTTTTGTTATTTTATAATTCTTCCAAAGCATGAACAATCTGTGGAAAATTCATTCCGTGGGAGGCTTTTACTAGAACATTGTCCCCATCTTTGATGATGTCCGGTATAGCCTGAATGAAGCTTTCATTATCAGCAAACCAAAGTGCCTGAGTATGTGTGCCCCTGGATGCTGCTTCTACCAGAGCGTGTGTCAGGTCTCCGATTCCGCAGACAAGGTCTACATTCTGTTGTGCTGCGTAAGTACCGACTTCTGCATGAAGAACTTCAGCAGTATCACCAAGTTCTCCCATATTACCAAGGACTGCAACCCTACGTCCGATTGCCATATTAAGGACATCGATGGAAGCCTTCATAGAGATTGGATTGGCATTGTAGCAATCGTCTAAGATGATCATATGGTCTGTTTCTATGATATGGTTACGCCCCGGGATAGACGGCAGGGATTCGATGCCGGCTTTGATCTCGCTGGCAGTCAGTCCCAGTGTATATCCGACAGCAGCACCTGCAACCGCATTGCTTACCATGTGGATGCCAGGTACAGGAACCAGACAGTCGAAGGAAGTCCCATCCTTTAATGTGATCGTGCAGGAAGTTCCGCGGAGTCCCTGAGGTTCAATGTTGTCGGCACGGAATGCACAGTTGCTTCCTGTTCCGAAGAATACAGGAGCGACACCTTTGACAGGACTCATCTTGCAAAGCAGATCGTCATCACCGTTCAGAATGATGGAACCGCCGTTTTTCATATCCTGGATCATCTGTGATTTTTCCTGAAGAATGCCCTCTCTTGTCTTGAAGAACTCCAGATGTGCGATACCGATATTGGTGATCACACAGATGTCAGGGCTGGATACAGATGAAAGGCGGCGCATCTCACCAAAGTGATTGACACCCATCTCAAGTACGGCAACCTCTGTATCCTCCGGCATATCGAAGATTGTGATCGGAAGTCCCCATTCGTTATTGAAGTTTCCAAGTGTTTTATGTACATGATATTTCTGAGCCAGAACAGAGGCAATCATCTCTTTGGTACTGGTCTTTCCGACACTTCCGGTAATTCCGACAACTTTTATATCAAAAGAATCACGATAAAGCTTGGCAATGTCAAGCAGTGCCTGCCCTGTGGATTCTACCAGAATATAAGGAAAATCCGTCTCACCGAGATCTTCGTGGGAGACAACACACATAGCACCGGCTTTTACAGTGTCTGGGATGAATTTGTGTGCGTTGACACGTTCTCCGTCAATGGCAACGAATAAGTAACCAGGCTGGACTTTCCGGCTGTCAATCACGACACCGGATACTTCCTGGTTGAGAATACTCTCATCGCCGTGGAAAGTCCCTTTGCAGGCTCTGGTTATATTTTCAATTGAAAGATTTTTCATGGATATTCATCCTCCTTAATAGCGGGCTTTCATGGATTCCTGAATAATGGCCTCACAAAGTTCGCTGTATTCATATCCGGCAGCTTTGGCAGCTTTCGGAAGAAGGCTTGCTGCGGTCATTCCCGGAAGGGCATTCATTTCCAGACAGTAGAATTCACCGTCTGCATCGGATACGATAAAGTCTGCACGGGAGTATACATCCATGCGGAGTGCTTCAAAGGCACGTTCTCCGGCACGCTGGATCAGTTCTTGTGTCTCTGCATCCAGTGATACAGGAGGACAGATTTCGGAAGCACCGCCTGCCTGATATTTGTTCGCATAATCAAAGAGTCCGTCCTTTGGAACAATTTCAACGAGCGGAAGTGCTTTTCCGGCAAGAATACCGCAGGCAAATTCACGGCCTTTGATAAATGGTTCGATGACAACCTCGTCTGTGTTGTCTATATCAAAAGATTTGTGGATCGCATCATAATAGTCTTCTTCTGTGTGACAGATGTATACACCAATACTAGATCCGTTTGAGCATGGCTTTACAACCAGTGGAAGGTAGTATCCAAGTTCATCCAGACGGGTATCTTTCGTTTTTACTGTCAGTGAAGTTCCTCTTGGAGTTGGGACACCACTGGTTTTGAAAATCTGTTTTGTGACCAGTTTGTTCATGGATAATGTACATCCAAGAGAGTTCGGTCCAGTGTATTTGATTCCCAGGTTATCAAAAGTTGCCTGAAGTTTTCCGTTTTCACCGATGGAACCGTGAAGAGCCATGAATGTGATATCAGCCATCTGGCAGAGTTCAATAACATTTGGTCCGATTTCGGAAGGTGACTGATCCGGGCGTGATTTGCGAAGTGCACCCAGATCTGGTACAGATGTTGAGATTCCCTTGGAAATCTCAAGCCCGCCGTCCGGACGGTCGAATATTTCTTCTAATTTATCGGAATCGTATGGAAGGCCGAAGAACACATCCAGAAGAAATGCCTGATGTCCCATCTCCCGGAGAGTTTTACAGATTCCGGCTCCCGAAAGTAAGGATACATCTCTTTCCGGACTGAGTCCGCCTGCTAATACTATAATTTTCATGATCAATAAGTCCTCCTTTAATCTGTCATATTCATCTGATCCAGCAGTGATTTTTTAACATCGTAGAGTTTTTTGGAAAGATCCACATAAACTCTGTGCGGATAGAAGAGACGCTTGGTCTCATCCCATAAAGTGTCTTTTTCCGTGCAGCAATATGAGGCAATCTCTTTTAATGTCGGAGATTTGTAAATGCATTCGCCGTTTTTGAAGACAGGTACAAGAATCTCGCGTACTGTATAGGTGCCACCGGAAAGTTTCGTCTTTTTCCATGTCTCTATCGGGTCGAAGAGAAGCAGATCCTGTTCGGTATCGATGACTTCATCGGCAAAACAGATAAGGTCTGCCTTGATCTTACCGCTCTCTTTTTCATAGATACGGTAGATCGTCTTATTACCAGGATTGGTGATCTTCTCGGTATTTTCAGATATTTTTATCTTCGGAACGAATTCGCCTTCTTCATTCTGGATGGCAGCCAGCTTGTACACACCTCCGAAGGAAGGGCAGTCCTTGGATGTGATCAGGTTGGTACCGACACCCCAGGAATCAATGGCTGCGCCCTGCATCTTCAGATCGTGAAGAAGGAATTCATCCAGATCATTGGAAGCACAGATGGTAGCTTCAGGGAAGCCTGCATCGTCCAGCATCTTCCGTGCTTCTTTTGAAAGGTATGCAAGATCACCGCTGTCCAGGCGGATTCCGTATTTGTTCAGTGGTTTTCCGGAATCTTTGAATTCCCGGAATACACGGATGGCATTCGGGACACCGGATTTTAACGTATCGTATGTGTCAACTAAGAGTGTGCAGTTGTCCGGATACATCTCTGCGTAAGTCCTGAATGCAGTGTATTCATCCGGAAAACTCATGATCCAGCTGTGTGCGTGGGTTCCCATAACAGGGACATCAAACATCTGTCCGGCAAGCACATTGGATGTGCCGACACATCCGCCGATCATCGCTGCTCTTGCACCATATAATCCCGCATCAGGACCCTGTGCACGGCGCAGACCGAATTCCATAATACCATCGCCGTTAGCGGCAAATACAATACGGGAAGTCTTGGTTGCGATCAGTGACTGATGATTAATGATATTCAGGATCGCTGTCTCAACAAGCTGCGCTTCCATAATCGGAGCAATCACTTTCAGAAGAGGCTCCTTCGGAAATATGACGGTTCCCTCAGGGATGGCATAGATATCACCACTGAAGTGGAAACCGCTCAGATAATGAAGGAAGTCTTCTTTAAAAATCCCAAGACCTCTTAAATAATCTACATCTTCATAAGTAAAATGCAGATTCTTTATATAATCAATTACCTGATCAAGACCGGCACATACAGAATATCCGTTGTTGCAAGGGTTCTGACGAAAAAATACATCAAAAATAACTTTTTCATTCTGCCCTTTTTCGTAATACCCTTGCATCATGGTGAGCTCGTACAGATCGGTCAGCAAGGTAAGATTGCGTTTGCTCATTTTCAAACTCCTTTTTACTGCTGTTTGCAGTACATTTCTTTTTTAGTTATACCGTTTTATTATAGCACTTAAGAGAATAAATGTAAAAGAAAAAAACAGGCACTAAACAAGTGCCTGATTCTTATGAATAGTCTCGCGGATGATGTTACTGCAATGTTCGCCGATACGTTTTTTCTCGTCTTTGTCCAGTTCTTTCGGATAGATTGGTTTGCCATATTCCAAAATAACGTGTGTTTTCTTAATGAAAGGTATATGACCTTCAAAAATATCACAGGTATTATTCAGACTCATCGGTACAATCGGACATCCGGTCTTCTCTGCAATCTTAAAGGAACCGTTGTGGAACGGAAGTAAAGATAATTCTTCGCCGTTGTTCCTGGTACCTTCCGGAAAGATACAGATAGATACACCGTGTTTTACATAATCGATTGCCTGAAGGATAGTCTTTAAGCCTTCTTTCGGATTCTCCCTGTCAAGGAAGAGACAGTAGAGGCGCTTCATCCAGGTGCGGAGAAGCGGAATAGAGAGCATCTCTTTTTTGGCAATGTAACCGGTCAGGTTTTTGCATCTTGCATACGTGATCACGATATCAAAATAACTTCTGTGGTTTCCGATAAAAAGAACCGGCTCGTCCGGAACATTCTCCTCACCGATGACAGTGAGCTCGATCCCGGCAAGGCGGACAATCACTTTAAATGCCCACTGGACGATCCGCAGACTGGAATAATCCATTGTCTTTTTGCTGATTTTCCCAATCAGCCATTCAATTCCAAGAACCGGAATGCCGATAATCAGGAATAAGATCACGAATAAGGCAACTGGTATAATTCTCATAATGAATACTCCTTTTCATTCTAGTTATTTTATCATAGCATAAAATCCGCATTTTTTACACCCATAGTGTGTAAGATAGTAGAGAGAAAATAGAAGAAGGCTGTATTGAAGAGAATAAAAATGTTCTTAACCGTGATCGCAGTTACAATGCTGCTTTCCGGTTGTAGTTTTGGCACGATAGAAGAACAGAAAACAGGAGATGTTATATATGAGATTGTAAAGAAAGAAGAGATTCCGGAACAATTGAAAGAAGAGATAAAAGAAGCTGGAAAAAAGGAAATGTGGATCAGTTATGCAGATACAGGAAAGGAAGAAACATACCTGTATGTAGTGCGGGGGTACGGGACACAGCAGACGACCGGCTACAGCATTGAAGTAAATGCATGTTATGAGACAGTGGATACAGTGGTTATCCGTACAACGCTTCAGGGCCCGGAGAAAAAGGAAAAAATACACAAGAAAAAGACATATCCATACATTGTCATAAAGATGCCGTACACGGAAAAGCAAATTATATATGAATAAAAGATGTTGTAAAAGGAGGCAGGAACAATGGAATATCAGAAAAAAGAGATCCGTATATTTCAAAATGGAAGGACAGTAAATGACCAGTTCTATATTGACGGGGATTATAATGTTCCGGAGGCAAAACGGGATGTGGGAAAGATTATATTAAGCAATGGGATGTTGCGGGTAGAGGAGATGAAACAGGTAGAAAGCTATCTGAAAGTATCGGGAAAACTGGAGTTCAAAGTTCTCTATATGGCAGATGAGATGGTTCCGGTACCGGCAAGCCTGGAAGGGCGGATCCCATTTGAAGAGATGATCTATCTGGAGCAGGAACCGGAAGGAAACCTGGTGCTTCAGACGTCTGACACCGAGGTTACTGTAACGATGATCCACTCAAGAAAACTGAACATCAAGACACTGGCAGAGATTTCCATCGGAACCGAAAAGTGTACCGGTGAAGAGATTACAACCGATGTAGAAGAGAAAGCTCCGGTTTTTAAGAAAATGAAAGAAGAAGAGATTCTAAAAGTATTTGCTACCGGAAAAGATACTTACAGGATTAAAGAAGAGGTCACATTGAGCGGTACAAAGGAGCATATCGGCACACTTTTGTGGACGGATGTGACAGGTGGAAAAGCGGATACACAGTTAGGAACAGATGAACTGCTGATTAGTGGTGAACTTAACATGTTCTGCCTGTACGAAACGGCAGAAGGAAAGACGGATTGGATAAGCCGGACAGTTCCGTATGAGGGGCAGATCGAATGTATGGGTGTGATGCCCGGAATGTATCATCAGTCAGAATTACATCTTACGGATATCAATGTAGAGCCACGGATGGATGAGAACGGCGAGATGCGTATTCTTGGCATAGAAGCAACGTTGCAAGTCCGTCTGATTGTCTACGAGGAAGAGAAGATCCAGATACTGGAAGATCTGTATATGCTGGATCATATCTGTATTCCGGAGGTAAAAGAAAAGAGGTTCTTCCGGTTAAAACTCCAGAATCATTCCAAATGCAGGATCAGTGAGGAATTAACACTGCCGGAACTGAAAGAGGATATCTTGCAGATCTGTCACTGTAAAGGAAAGATTCAGATGGAAACAGTAAAAGCAGAGACGGATGGTGTACATATCGATGGTGTGCTGCACTTGCAGTTTCTATATGTGCGGGAAGATGATCAGACGCCGTTTGGCGTATGGAATGGAATGGTTCCGTTCAGTTATCTCCTGGAAAACGGGGGTGGAGAACCGGATATGGAAGATATGGATTGTACGGTCGAGCAGCTTTCGGTAAATCTCATGGGAAGCGGTGAAGTAGAAGTGAAAGCTGTTCTGGCATTCAACTGTTTTCAGAAAGAACCGGTGCAGATACAGAATATTGAATCTGCGGAATTCCGCCCGATGGATACCGAAGAGTTGGAAAGCCGTCCCGGAATTGTCGGATATTTCGTACAACAGGGGGATACATTATGGAACCTTGCGAAAAAATATAACACAACGGTGGAAAATATAAAAGAAGTTAATTATATGGAAAAAGAAGGTATAAATAAAGGCGATAAAATATTGATTTTTAAGCAAAATTTGGGTATACTGTAAGAACATTGTATACAAAATGTAAGGAGATAAATAAGATGGATAAAATGGAATTGAAAGCACTTGGAAAGATTAATCTGGGTCTGGATGTTCTGGGACGGAGAGAGAACGGTTATCACGATGTGCGGATGGTGATGCAGACGGTATACCTGTATGACCAGATCCGGATGGAAAAGACGAAAAAACCGGGTATAGAATTGTTGACGAATCTTTTTTATCTGCCCGTGAATGAGAATAACCTGGCGTATCAGGCAGCAGACCTTCTGATGAAGGAGTTTCATGTAAAGGAAGGCGTGAAGATCACATTAGATAAACATATACCGGTAGCGGCAGGAATGGCAGGCGGAAGTTCGAACGCGGCAGCCGTACTGTTCGGGATCAACCGTATGTTTTCGCTTGGACTTTCACAGAAAGAACTGATGGAAAGAGGCGTGACACTGGGAGCAGATGTTCCTTATTGTGTTATGCGCGGAACCGTTCTTGCAGAAGGGATAGGAGAGATCCTCACACCACTTCCGGCATGTCCGAAATGTCATGTGCTGATCGCAAAACCGCCGATCAGTGTGTCGACAAAACTGGTCTATGAAAAGCTGGATTCCCATGAGATTGAGAATCATCCGGATATTGACGGAATCATCGATGGGCTGTATGACCAGGATATTACAAAAGTAGCATCCCGGATGGGAAATGTACTGGAGAAAGTAACAATCGAAGAATATCCGGTTATTGAACAGATTAAAAATGTCATGAAGGAGCAGGGGGCACTGAATGCGATGATGAGCGGAAGTGGTCCAACGGTATTCGGCCTTTATGAGACGAAAGAGAAAGCAAGAAAAGCAGCAGCAAAGATAAGAGAAAAGCAATTAGCAAAGCAGGTGTATGTGACCGGCATACATAATGCAAGGAGGAAATAGGCATGGAACCGAATTTTAAAGTAAACATGAATGAGTATCTGCCACTTAGAGATGTCGTGTTCAATACTTTGAGACAGGCGATTCTTCGAGGCGAGTTAAAACCGGGAGAAAGACTGATGGAGATCCAGCTTGCCAATAAACTGGGTGTCAGCCGTACTCCGATTCGTGAAGCCATCCGTAAGCTGGAGTTGGAAGGACTTGTGCTGATGATCCCGAGAAAGGGCGCAGAAGTTGCAGAGATCACAGAGAAGAATATGCGGGATGTTCTGGAAGTCAGAAAGGCTTTGGAAGAACTGGCGGTTCAGCTTGCATGTGAGAAGATTACGGCTGAAGAGATCGAAGAGATGAAGAAAGCGGCCGAAGAGTTCAGGATGATATTAAAAAACAAGGATATCACAGAGATTGCCGAAGCAGATGTACGTTTCCATGATATCATTTACATGGCAACGGATAATCAGAAACTGATTCTGCTTCTGAATAACCTGCGTGAACAGATGTACCGTTATCGTGTGGAATATCTGAAGCGTGAAGAAGCACATCCACAGCTCATTGCAGAACATGCGGCAATTATCGAGTATATCAGCAAAGGTGAGAAGAAAGCTGCAACAGATGTTATGTGTAAACATATCGATAATCAGGTGACGACCGTGATCGATGTGATTCGTACAAAGCAGAGCTAGAAAACAAAAAATTCAGAAAGTATGCCAGGAGTGTATAGATAAGAACCATTGTGTCGAGACTTCCTGTATCAGTAAAAATTACCGTTCATGCAGTATCCGTGAACGGTAAGAGGCAGGAAGGAGATACATAGATGAAACGGGAAAGAATTTGCCTGATCATAGCATGTCTGCTGTCATTTGCGTTGACAACCGGGATTATGGAATGGCGTATGGAAGTTGTTCATGCAGAGATTGCACAGACGCAGAAAACGCTGGCAGAGGAAGTGTTCCGCTTTCATGTGATCGCAGAAAGCAACAGTGTGAAGGATCAGCGGATTAAATTGCACGTCCGGGATACGGTACTTAGCTATATGAAATCACAGATGCCGGAAACGGAGCGTAAAAGCGCACAGTTAACGAAAGACTGGGTGAAAAAGCATCAGAAGGAACTGGTGAAGACTGCTGATGAAGTGTTAAAAAAAGAAGGCGTGTCATACCGGGCACAGGCAAAGGTGACGAGCTGCTATTTCCCGGATAAACGGTATGGTGATATCATATTTCCGGAAGGAGAGTATGAGGCGCTGAGGATCACTCTCGGAAGCGGAAAAGGACATAACTGGTGGTGCGTGCTGTACCCGAGCCTGTGCTTTACCAATGCGACCTGTGCGGTGGTTGATGAAGACGGAAAAAAAGAACTGAAAGAAGCACTCAGTGCAGAAGAATATGAGATGGTAACTGCTGCTTCGGAATTCAAGATAAAATGGTTTTTCTTCGGGAATTCCGATAAGAATACGGAAGAAGAGCATACAAAGGAGTCAGACTAACTATGAGAGACAATCAATATACTACAGAGGGAAGAATCCGGTTCAGTGAAGTGGATCATACCAGAAGAATCACACTGCCGGGGATCGTGAATTATTTTCAGGACTGCAGCACATTTCAGTCGGAAGATCTCGGACTGGGAATCATGCATTGCAGCGAGCGGAAAAGAGCCTGGATCCTGTCGTCGTGGCAGGTAGTCGTAGAACGGTATCCGGAGATAGGAGAGAAGATACAGACCAGTACCTGGGCGACAGATTTCAAGGGATTGTTCGGGGAGCGTAATTTCTGCATGACAGATGAGAATGGAAACGATGTCGCATATGCCAATTCCCTGTGGGTATACATGGATATAGAGAGAGGACGTCCGGCAAGACCGGATGAATCAGAGATTGCCCCATATGGAACCGGAGAGCCATATGAGATGACATACGAATCCAGAAAGATTCCTCTTCCAACAGAATCGGAAGAACTGGAAAGCTTTCCGGTGCGCAGATATCATATCGACACGAATGAGCATGTTAATAACTGCCAGTATGTACAGATGGCACTGGAGTCGCTTCCGAAAGACAAAGAAGTACACCAGATGCGAGTGGAATATAAGAAATCTGCAGTATATGGTGATATGATCTATCCGCGGATTGCAGCAGAAGATGACAGAACAGTCGTTGAATTATGTGATGAAAATGCAAAGCCGTATGCAGTGATCGAATTCAGATTTGCGTAAGCAGGTAACAGATACATTAAAAAGAGAAGGAAACAGAGAGGAAATATATGGGATTAACAGATTATTTGGGAAAGAAAAGAAGATTGATGATCGTCAAAGAAGTGGAGTTCGGAGTATATCTGGGAAACAAAGATGACAAAGTTCTGCTTCCGAAAAAACAGGTGCCGAAAGATGTAGAAGTCGGAGATCCGGTAGAAGTATTCTTATACAAAGATTCCTCCGACCGTCTAATCGCAACCACACAGGAACCGAAGATCACGCTGGATGAACTGGCTGTACTGAAGGTTGCAGACACAGGAAGAATCGGTGCATTCCTTGACTGGGGACTGGAGAAAGATCTTCTTCTTCCATTCAAAGAGCAGACTGCGAAAGTGAAAAAAGGTGATGAAGTTCTGGTTGCACTTTACGTGGACAAGTCCGGAAGACTTTGTGCAACGATGAAAGTATATGAGAAGCTTCGTACAGATTCTCCATATAAAAAGGATGATCATGTAGAAGGAATCATTTACGAGACGAGTGATAACTTTGGCGTGTTTGTGGCAGTGGATAACTGTTACAGTGCATTAATTCCAAAGAGAGAAGCTTTTGGCAGGTTAAAAGTAGGCGATCGTGTATCTGCCAGAGTCGTGAAAGTAAGAGAGGACGGAAAATTAGACTTAAGTGTCAGAGAAAAAGCATTTCTTCAGATGGATGAGGATGCAGCGCTGATCATGAAACGCATGGAAGAATATGGCGGGAAGCTTCCGTTTAATGACAAGGCGGATCCGGAACTGATCAAACAGGAATTCGGATTGAGTAAAAATGCGTTCAAACGTGCTGTCGGAAGACTTCTTAAAGAAGGTCGTATAAAAATTTCAGAAAAGAATATTGAAATGAAAAAGAAATAAGGTATAATAAAAGCGTTAAGACTATTAAAAACAAGATAAATAAAAAAGGAGAATGAGAAATGAAAGTACAGAACATTACCGATATCGAAGGATTTTTCAAAGTAGTTGATTCTTGTGAAGGAAAAGTTGAACTTGTAACAGGTGAAGGTGACAGACTGAACTTAAAGTCAAAATTATCTCAGTATGTATCTATGGCAAATATCTTCTCTAACGGAGGAATTCCGGAATTGGAAATCGTTGCTCATGAGCCACAGGATATCGATAAACTTGTAAAATTCATGGTTCTTGGAACTGGAAAAGAAGACTAAGGCAAACATGAATGTTTGATAGGGTGTTCCCTGAAGGGAGCACCTTTTTTCAATATATTTAACAGGAAGGGAGAAAGCTATGAGCTTTGCACATCTTCACGTCCATACAGAGTACAGCCTGTTGGATGGTTCAAATAAAATTAAAGAATGTGTAGCCAGGGTAAAAGAACTCGGGATGAACAGTGTGGCGATTACGGATCATGGTGTGATGTATGGCGTGATTGATTTTTACCGTGCGGCAAAAGCAGCAGGAATCAAACCGGTTCTCGGGTGCGAGGTCTATGTTGCACCGGGATCCCGATTCGATAAAGAAGCTGTCGGAAGCGGTGATGACCGTTACTACCATCTGGTACTTCTGGCAGAAAATGATATCGGATATCACAATCTGATGAAGATCGTATCCAGAGGATTTACGGAAGGCTATTATTATAAACCGAGGGTAGATATTGAAGTACTGCAGGAATTTCACGAAGGGATCATTGCGCTCAGTGCATGTCTGGCCGGTGAGGTACAGAAGAATATCCTGCGTGGGATGTATGAAGAAGGGAAGGCAGCAGCACTCCGGTATCAGGACATTTTCGGAAAAGGAAATTTTTTCCTGGAACTGCAGGATCATGGGATGCAGGAGCAGCAGATCGTGAATCAGTCGCTCCTTCGTATGGCTCAGGAGACGGGGATTGAGCTTGTTGCGACGAATGATGTACATTATACCTATGCCGAAGATGTAAAGCCACATGATATTCTGCTGTGTATCCAGACTGGAAAGAAACTGGAAGATGAAGACCGTATGCGGTATGAGGGCGGACAGTATTATATTAAGTCTGAGGAAGAGATGCGGCAGTTGTTTCCGTATGCGCTGCAGGCACTGGAGAATACACAGAAGATTGCGGACCGTTGTAATGTGGAGATTGAATTCGGTGTTACAAAATTGCCGAAATATGATGTGCCGGAGGGATATACTTCCTGGGAATATCTGAATAAGCTTTGCTTTGATGGCTTGAAAGAACGTTATCCGGACGGGGATCATTCGCTGAAAGAACGTTTGGAGTATGAGTTGTCGGTCATTCAATCTATGGGATATGTGGATTATTTTCTGATCGTGTGGGATTTTATCAATTATGCAAGAACACAGGGAATCAAGGTCGGACCGGGACGAGGTTCGGCGGCAGGAAGTATCGTATCGTATTGTCTGGGAATCACAAGTATTGATCCGATCAAGTATCAGCTGCTGTTCGAGCGGTTCCTGAACCCGGAACGAGTATCCATGCCTGATATTGACGTGGACTTCTGTTTCGAAAGGCGGCAGGAAGTTATCGACTATGTAGGAAGAAAGTACGGTGCAGACCGGGTGGTACAGATCGTAACTTTTGGTACGATGGCGGCCCGCGGAGTCATCCGTGATGTGGGACGTGTGATGGATCTTCCATATGCATTTGTAGACAGCATTGCGAAGATGGTGCCGACAGAGCTGAATATTACGTTAGATAAAGCTCTGAAGATGAATCCGGAATTCAAGAAACTGTATCAGGAAGATGAACAGGTAAAGGAACTGATCGATATGTCGAGAAGACTGGAAGGTCTTCCGAGACATACATCCATGCATGCGGCAGGTGTCGTGATCGGTCAGAGGGCAATAGAGGAGTTTGTGCCTCTTTCACTTGGATCCGATGGCTCTGTGACGACACAGTTTACCATGACAACCCTGGAAGAACTGGGACTTTTGAAGATGGATTTCCTGGGACTTCGTACATTAACAGTTATCCAGGATGCAGAACGTCTGGCAGGTATCAGCAGTGGAAAGACGATTGATATCAATAAGATAGATTATGATGATAAAGCAGTCCTTGCATCCATCGGAACAGGAAAGACGGACGGAGTATTCCAGCTTGAAAGCGCCGGTATGAAGAACTTCATGAAGGAACTGAAGCCACAGAATCTGGAAGATATTATCGCTGGTATTTCATTATATCGTCCGGGTCCGATGGACTTCATCCCGCAGTATATCAAAGGCAAGAATAACCCGGAAAGCATTACCTATGACTGCCCGCAGCTGGAGCCGATCCTTGCACCGACTTACGGCTGTATCGTATATCAGGAGCAGGTTATGCAGATCGTGCGTGATCTGGCAGGTTATACACTCGGACGAAGTGACCTTCTGCGAAGAGCAATGTCCAAGAAGAAGGGCGACGTCATGCAGAAAGAACGTCAGAACTTTGTGTATGGGAATCCGGATGAGGGCGTACCAGGCTGTATTGCCAATGGAATCGACGAGAAGACGGCAAATAAGATCTATGATGAAATGATCGATTTTGCCAAATATGCATTTAACAAGTCGCATGCTGCGGCATATGCGGTGGTATCTTATCAGACAGCCTGGTTAAAATATTATTATCCGGTAGAATTTATGGCGGCACTTATGACTTCCGTGATCGATAATCCGGGGAAAGTGTCAGAGTATATTTACAGCTGCCGGCAGATGGGAATTAAGATCCTTCCGCCGGATATCAATAAAGGAGAGGGAAGTTTCTCCGTTGACAGTGGTAACATCCGTTATGGCCTGGCGGCGATCAAAAGTATCGGAAAGCCGGTGATAGAGTCGATCATCAAAGAAAGAGAAAACGGAGGGCCATTCAGCAACCTGAAAGACTTTATTGAGCGGTTGTCCGGAAAAGAGGTTAATAAACGTACGATAGAAAGCTTTATCAAGTCCGGAGCATTTGACAGTCTGGGTGGTACAAGAAAGCAGTTCATGGTGGTCTATGTGCAGATTCTGGATCAGGTGAACCGGGAGCGGAAATACTCTATGACGGGACAGCTTTCACTGTTCGATATCGTAAGTGATGATCAGAAATCAGAATTCGATATACCACTTCCGGATGTTGGCGAGTATGAAAAAGAGACAAAGCTTGCATTTGAAAAAGAAGTGCTTGGAGTATATCTGAGCGGACACCCACTGGAAGACTATGAAGAAAAATGGAGAAAAAATATATCCAGGACGACGTTGGATTTCCAACTGGATGATGAAACCGGAAGAACGAAGGTGCATGACGGCGCAAAAGAGATTGTCGGAGGTATGATTACGAATAAGACGATCAAGTATACCAAGACAAATAAAGTGATGGCATTTATCACACTGGAAGATCTGGTTGGATCGGTAGAAGTCGTGATCTTCCCGAGAGATTTTGAAAAGAATCAGATGTATCTGAATGAGGAAGCCAAGGTATTCATCAAGGGCCGTGTATCAGAGGAAGATGATGCACCGAGCAAACTGATCTGCGAGCAGGTGATTCCATTTGCTCAGACGCGAAAGGAATTATGGCTGCAGTATCCGGACAAAGAGACATATCTTCGGCAGGAAGGAGTGCTGCAGGATATTTTGAAAGTCTCTGAAGGAGTAGATGAAGTTATCATTTACTGTAAAAAAGAAAAAGCAGTAAAACGCCTGCCAAAAGGCTGGAATGTGACAGCAGATGAGGTGTTGTTGAGCAGATTGACGAATTATCTTGGTGAAAGTTGTGTAAAAGTTATAGAAAAACCCATTGAAAGCGTGCATTAATTCATGTACAATATCATCGGAGAGAAATGATAATGGTTAAAAGATAATTGGAACAAACTAATACAATGGAGGAATGAATCATGGCAGACAAAAAAGTAATTCGTACAATAGGTGTATTGACAAGTGGTGGAGATGCTCCTGGAATGAACGCAGCAATCCGTGCCGTTGTTCGTACAGCACTGAGTAAAGGACTGAAAGTAAGAGGTATCAGAAGAGGATATCAGGGACTTTTAAACGAGGAAATTATCGATCTGTCAGCCAGAGACGTATCCGATACAATTGAGCGTGGAGGTACAATTCTTCAGACAGCCCGTTGTGCAGAGATGCGTACAGAGGAAGGTCAGCAGAAAGCAGCAGCTATCTGTAAAAAATATGGTATTGATGGTCTAGTAGTCATCGGTGGTGACGGATCATTTGCCGGAGCTCAGAAACTTGCTAACTTCGGAATCAACACAATCGGACTTCCGGGAACGATTGATCTGGATATTGCCTGTACGGAATATACAATCGGATTCGATACAGCCGTTAATACAGCTATGCAGGCTATTGACAAAGTACGTGATACATCAACATCTCATGAGAGATGCTCTATCATCGAGGTTATGGGTAGAGATGCAGGATACCTTGCACTGTGGTGCGGTATTGCAAACGGAGCAGAGAAGATCCTGATGCCTGAAGAGCATGATTATGACGAAGAGAAGATCATTGAAGATATTCAGGAATCAAGAAAACGTGGAAAGAAGAACTACATCATCATCAATGCAGAGGGCGTTGGAGATTCTATGAACATGGCTAAGAGAATTGAAGAAGCAACCGGTATGGAGACAAGAGCAACGATTCTCGGACACATGCAGCGTGGTGGAAGCCCGACATGTAAAGACAGAGTATACGCTTCTATCATGGGAGCAAAAGCCGTAGATCTTCTGCTTGAGGGAAAGACAAACCGTGTTGTAGGTTACAAACATGGCGAGTATGTAGACTTCGATATTGATGAAGCACTTGGAATGACAAAAGGAATTCCTGCTTACCAGTATGAGATTGCAAAAGAGCTGGCTCTGTAATTAAAACCGGAATAAAGAATAAAAAGTTATCTGTTTTATGGCAGGTAACTTTTTTTATAGCAAAGTATACAAGGGAGGTTTCGACATAAAATCTCTTGAAAATGCACGTCCAAGACGGTACAATAGTAAAATATGGTGGAGTATTCATAAAAGGAGATTTAATATCGTGGAAAATAAAAACAGGAACACTGCAGCAATCGGTGTGTTTGATTCGGGAGTCGGCGGTTTGACCGTCACAAGAGAGATCATGCGTCAGCTGCCGAATGAAAATGTAGTATATTTTGGGGATACAGCAAGAGTTCCATACGGAAGTAAGTCAAAGAATAACATTATCCGTTTTTCCAGACAGATCATCCGTTTCCTGAAGACAAAGAATGTAAAGGCAATCGTGATCGCATGCAACACGGCCAGTGCACTGGCGCTGGAGACGGTGAAGGAAGAATTTGATATTCCGATCATCGGAGTGATCGTACCGGGAGCAAGAGCTGCCGTAAGAGAGACGAAAAACGGTCAGATCGGCGTACTTGGTACAGAGGCAACGATCAAGAGCGAGACTTATACCAAAGAGATCAGAAAACTTATGCCGGAAGCGGAAGTTATAGGAAAACCATGTCCGTTATTTGTTCCGCTGGTAGAAGAAGGATTTGCAAAGCATAAGATCACAGAAGAAGTGATCGATATCTATCTGTCCGATATGAGAAAGTCGGAGATTGATACACTGATTCTGGGATGTACCCATTATCCGCTTCTCAGATCCAGGATTATGGCATATTTTGGAGAGTCTGTACATATTGTAAATCCGGCGTACGAGACAGCGATGGATTTGAAGCAGATACTGGAAGAGCAGAAAATTGCCAATACATCGGGAGAACCGGCGGCATATGATTTTTATGTCAGTGATGCAGCAGAAAAGTTTAAGAAATTTGCCAATTCAATCCTGCCATATGATGTAGATAAGACACAGGCAATTGATATTGAAGATTATTAGGAGAATATATGACAAAAGACGTATTATTAAGTATATCCGGTCTGCATCAGGATGTGACCGGGATAGAAGCGCAGGGTGATGAGCCGGGAAATGAACCGATCGAAGTGATCGCACCTGCGAATTATTATGAAAAAAACGGAAAACATTATGTGATTTATGATGAACTGGTAGAAGGAATTCCGGGAACGATCAAGAATAAGGTCAGAATTATGGATGACCGGAAGGTTGAGATCATTAAGAGCGGGATTACAAATACGCATATGGTATTCGAGAAAGACAAGATCAATATGACACAGTATGAGACACCATACGGTGAGATGATGATCGGGGTCTTTACAAAAGATATCCGGTTCGAAGAACAGGATGAAAAGATCACGGTACATGTGAACTATGCGCTGGACATCAACGGAGATCCGGTTGCAGACTGTAATATAGACATAAAAATAACAGCATTGGGGCGATAGGTTCCAATGCTGTTATTTATTAAGTACTTATTTGTTTCTTAATCTTGCAAAAAATCCCTTTTTCTTTTCCGGTACATCCAGTGGACCTCTTACACCTTTTACTGCTGTGATGTAAATACCGCTGATAGTAGCTTTTACTTCTTTCTTAACCGGAATCAAAGGATAAACCTGTGCGTCGCACATAAGTGTCATAATCTTTGGTCCGACTTTGGCTTTTACTACCGGTACTTTAGAACGACGAAGATACTTTGGTGTATTTTCGATTACGATATCCGGTAAGCCGGCTTCTTTTAATTTCATACGACCTTTATCGATAACCAGGATGGAAACAGTCTGTGCAACTGCATCAAGTTGTGCCTGCTGATCTGCCTGTTTCTTCTCGGCTTTCTTTCCAACGAAATATAATACAACACATGCAACGATCAAAATCACAAGGATTACCAATAATACAATTGTAAATGTCTTCACAATAAACCTCCTATATTCTATATTCCATAACAAATATTTTAACATTGTTTTGGTGGGAGTGCAAGAAGTATACGGGAAAAGTAGACGATTTCAAAATGAAAAATTTGATAAAAGAATGAAATATATGTGAAAATGCTATGAAAGTTTTTCTAAATGTGATATAACAGAGTAGTATGCGTAAACGTATACCAAGAAATCAGATGGGATTATGATGCCCACCTTAAAATGAATAATAAAACGAGGTGCACTATGAAAAAGAAAGTGGCAATGTTATTAACAGGTGTTATGGCAGTCTCTCTTATGATGACTGGTTGCCAGTCTGCCAAAGGTCTGGAAACAGAGAATGTTAAGATTTCTGTTTATAAAGGCGTTGAAGTAGATAAGGTTGACAAACCAAGTGAAGTAACGGATGATGATGTGAATACACAGATTCAATCAGTACTGGATGAAAATTCAACAACAGAAGAAGTAACAGGCCGTGCAGTAAAGAAAGGTGATACAGCGACAATTGATTTTGTCGGAAAGATGAACGGAGAAGCATTTGACGGCGGATCATCCACAGATTATCCATTGGAAATAGGTTCAAACTCTTTCATCGATGGATTTGAAGACAGTATCATCGGACATAATGCAGGCGATACCTTTGACTGGAACGGAAAGTTTCCGGAGAATTACGGAAGTTCTGACCTGGCAGGAAAAGATGTTACATTTACAATTACAGTAAAATCTATTTCCAAAAAGAAGACACCAAAGCTTACAGACAAATTTGTAAAGAAGGTGTCAAAGGAATCTAAGACAGTAAAAGAATATAAAGAAGAAGTGAAGAAGTCTCTCGAGGAAGATAACGAGAAGACATATAATGATTCTTTACAGCAGGCAGCATGGCAGAAGGTTCTTGATAATACAAAAGTTAAGAAATACCCTGAGAAAGATGTAAAGAAGATCGAAGATTCCCTGATCGCTCAGTACAAATCTGTTGCAGAAGCTTACAATATGTCATATGATGATCTGATCGAACAGCAGATGGGAACAACTGTTGAGAAATTCGAAAAGCAGGTAACAAAAGCTGCAAAATCCAGTGTAAAGCAGACATTGGTAACAAAGGCAATTGCAGATAAAGAGAACATTAAGTTAGATGATGAGACTTATAAGACAGAGCTTAAGAAGATTGCGGATGCATACGGATACGACAGTGTGAAGGCTCTGAAGAAAGCCGCATCCAAGTCAGAACTGAAAGAGATCGCACTGAATGATCTTGTAAAAGAATGGCTGGCTAACCAGTGCATTCAGGTTGAGACAAGCTCAAGTAGTTCATCAAGCTCAAGCAGTTCATCAAGCTCGAGTGATTCATCAAGTTCAAGTAGTTCAGACTCAGGCAATTAAGCCGGACTGAATTGAAAGCAAAAGAAAATATAAAGATAAAAAAACTCCCCCGGAGTTTCTGGCATGGCACCATTCTGATATGCTACCCTCATATAGGACAATGAAATATAAAAGTCCTATATGGGGGTA
>OLOK01001418.1_pt1 | contig 20183 bp, 22 predicted proteins | sample 1672591 | NCBI WGS metagenome assembly OLOK01 (sample SAMEA3136703, study PRJEB25190) | human gut metagenome | biome: human gut; feature: human-associated habitat; material: faeces | place: Austria | collected 2013 | reverse complement strand
ATGCCATTTTTGTGCCCATCATTAACATAATGGCTTTGTCCCAATAAACACTGTTGCCGAGGGCTTTGTAGCGGGCGGAGTTCGATGCGTTGGGGATGTCCGTCCAGCCGTCCGGGAAGCCCTGCAGTCTTTCGCACTCCAGCGGAGTAAGACGACGAATGAGATGGGCACAGGCTTCTGCCTGTTGGCAAATCAGGTCGGTTGCGTCCTTGTACTGACGGGCACTCTGGGTACTTGCCACATCATTATGCCGAAAGTCATCCACACGCTGGCGGCTGTAGACCGCGTGGCGGTCTGTGGCAGTCAAAGTATACGCCAAGTCATCCTGACAGCCAAGACCGTTGCCGCCGTTCTGCGGCTGCCGGTCGACCGTATTGCCTGCAATGCAGATGGCATCTGCCTCCTGCTCGACCAGCGGCACGTTGTTGCCGCCTGTGCCGTATCGTGCGGACATGGTAGGGGCTACCTTGTGCGGGCCGGTGTAGCGGCTGTCAATGCCGTGATTTTCGTAAACAAGAGGCTGATGTCCGTGCTCCTGCGCCCGCAGGGTGCCGGATATATTTTCAGAGCAATTCATCACGCTGCCGCCCTGGTCGTTGAGGCACAAAACCGACGGCATACAGTTCCCTCCGGGGCTGCCCTTGAGTGTGGGAGCAACCGATTCGTTGTATCCAATGCCGCCCGCGCTGGAACCTGCCCCGGCAGAAAAACCAGCCACGAAGGTCTGCTGTTTCATTCCCGGCTGTGCGCCCAGCGCGCCAGCCAAATCGTGCAGATCCCGCACCTCGTCCCGTTGATTGGCGGCAAAGGCCATGACGCCATTCCTGCCGGTGGACATCCCACAGTTGACGCCGAGCGTGGCCGCTACATCGCCGGTCAGGTCGCCGTTGAAGCCGTCAAAACCCTCCACAGCATCGTCCGGCTGCGTCACGAAGGTCTGCATCTGCATATTCGTCGTTGCCATCAATGCACCTGATACCCCATGCAGGTCGATGCCCTCGTCTCGCTGGTTGATGTGGTACGCTTCTAATCCTGTGGGCTGTCCGTCTGGGCGCATAAGCCCCGCCTGAATCCTCAGTGCGCGCTCCAGCTTTTGGGGTAGCTCCTTGCCGCGCTCAAAGGCGCGGCGCAAGATGCCAATGCAGGCGACTTTCGACAGATAATACTTTTGCGCTGGGTTTGCCTCCAGTATGCCGGAGAGCGGGACTCGTATCGGACGACGGGGCGCAGCCCCGGTATTGAGGGGGCGTTTACCTTTGCGCCATGGAGATCGGATATCCCAGTGGCGCTGCCCGAAGAGGTCGACAGAACCGGATACCAGATCCAAGTGGAAATACGGGATCGAAACCAGTTCGGAGTCCGGTTTGCCCGGTCTGCGCTTGGGCGGAGCCCCGGCCCCTTCGGCTGCTTCCAATTCAAGCATCATCAGCTGCCCGTTTGCATCGAATCGGTACATCTATGTGACCTCCTTCCCGCAGTTTCCCGTTTCGCCAAATACATCAAATAAAAGCTGCGGTGCAAGCGGTCCAGCGAAGTCAGCAAGGAGAAAAATGCGCTTGCGACGCTGCGCGACGCCCCAAAATTGAGCGTCCAGACAGCGCCATGCAAGAGAAAACGCACCGCCTGCCGTGAGCTCACCGGCGTCGGGCCATGCGTAAGGATAGGGGCTTGGGATAAGCTCATTGGGAAAGCAGATCCGCACGATCTCCTCCAGCACGATCCGAAAATCCTCGTACTTCGGGGTTCCGCTTGAAAAAGCACCCGGCACATTCTCCCAACACATCCAGCGCGGCCGTATGTTGACACCCTCCTGACCACGGGCTTTCTCTGCCAACCTCATTTCGCGCACGATGCGCATCTGCTCCATAAAAAGGCCGGAACGCGCCCCCGCAAGACCTGCCCTTGCGCCGGCAACGGACAGATCCTGGCATGGGCTGCCCCCGCAGATGATGTCCACAGGCGGCAGCTCCGCGCCATTCAGCTTTGTGATGTCGCCCACGTGAACCATGTCGGGGAAGCGCAGCTTTGTCACCTCAATGGGAAAGGCTTCGATCTCCGACGCCCACACCGGCGTGATGCCACTGCGGATCGCGGCCAAAGGGAATCCACCGATGCCATCGAACAAGCTGCCCATCGTCAGTCTGCTCATTTCGCCACCGCCTGCACGACCGTGCGCGTGGTGTTGACGGCGGCCTGCGCGGTATAGACAGCACTCATGAGGTTTGCCTTGGTGGAGGTATCCAGTCCAAAGGCTCCCGCAATACGGGGGATCTCACCGGCGGAGAGCATGAGTCCAAGCCCTAACAGGGCATGATCCTTGAACACCATAAGCCCGGCAACAAGGATCGTCGCCTGCAAAAATGCCGACAGGCATAGGCCGATGATCTGCTTGCACCATTGGATAAAGCCATCCGTATATCCGCGAGGGACACTGAACATATAGAGGCTTCCCACGGCGATCTGGATGAGCAGGATGCCGCCGCGCTTCAGATTGGCGAAGAAGACCTTGATGATCGCATACGCCATAAGGATGATGCAGAACAGGATCATGATCCCGCTGGTGATGCTGCCGAAGCCGAGAAAAGGGCCGGATGCCAAATCGGTCAGCGATTCCACAGCGTTGAACTCCTGCATGACCTCTCCGGCCACATCCCCGATGGAAGTCCCATAGCCGGTGAGTGCCGCGGTGAAGGTCCCCTGCAGAGAAACGCACAGCTCATAAAGGCGGACCGGAACAACGGTGAAAAGGCTGACAGCCATAAAGCCCTTGATGGCATTGAGGGCGGTCTCACGGATATTGCCGCGGCCGCTGGAATACTCCACGCCGGTTTCAAAGCAGGCCACCACCAGCCCTGTGCCGTAGAGTGCCCATGCCAAATAGGAGAAGAACAGCACGATGCTCTGCACCCAATCCATGGTGAAAAGCTCCGCGCCCATGTTTCCCATCTCCGAAAAGAAGTTGCCGAGAAAGCCTACGATCTGACTGTAGAACCAGTCCACGATCTGGCCTAATACCTTGGCGGCAACAAAATCCCAAATGAACATTGATCGGTTTCACCTCCGGGTGAGACCGCACCAGCTGCTTTGGGATATGGCAAAGGCCGTACAGCTGGTACGGCCTTCAAATCACACTTTTGTTACATTGTCTGCTCCCACGCCCGGTCAGCGGACTGGCTCATATCCTGAAATACCTCCAGATAGTCTGACACCGCGCCGGACAGCACCTCATAGTCCTGCCGGGTGGGGTGATACAAATACCAGCTCACCGTTCCATAGTCATCCCAAATGTGCGGTTCTACACCATTTCGGAAGTTGGGATTTGAGGTCATCTTTGTCCCCAGCAGATCCGAAAAGCGAAGGCGCAGGGTATCCACCTGTCCTTCACTGCGGTTCAGAATTGTCATCTGCAGGGCGTTGTACTGATTGGAGACGATCCCAGTGACAAATTGAATCTTTGCCCGGTTCATATCGCTCAGACGCACATAGCAGGCTCTGCCCACATAAGTGGCGTCGGGGTACCGCTCTCCAACGATCTTCCGAAGCTCCTGTTCGTAAAATGTCATTGCCTATACCTCAAATTCCGATGATCTGCCAGATGTACAGCGGTGCTGTTAGCGTGAACACGAGGCACGCGAACAGGATGGCGGGCGCCGTCCACTCGAACTGGCCGTTTTTTCTGAAGTCGAAATAAGCCGTACCAAGTTTGGCGAAGAAGAATACAGCCAGGATCAGGTCGATGGCGGGAAAGACTACATTGTTCACCACGGTCTTGATCTGACCGGATGCCGTCTGCCATGTGCTTTCCACCGCGCCTGCCACATCGCCGGTACCGGCAGCGAAGGCCGTGGTTCCCATCACGCAGACCAACAGCAGGGACAGCACCAGTGCCGCACAAAGGCGTTTGCGTTTTGTGTTGTTCATAGATTCCTCCGTTTCTATCGTTGTTTTGCGGGAGCAATATGCCACTCCTCCCAAAGATTCCCGCGGATGGTGACGCTGTCCGTCAGGTTCATGGAGAGCATTCCCGCCGGCGTCCAGCAATCCAGAAGCCATGTGTAGGGCGTATAGCTGCCGTCCGGGTACCAAATGGGCGTGAAGTGGGTACGGCGGTTGTAGGTGCTGTAGGGGTTGGCTTTGAATTGGAAGGTCGTGCTTCGCCCGGAAATATCCGCCTCCAGCAGCCGCCAATAGCTCTCGTAGCCAAACTCCGGGAAATAGGTCACGGCGTTCTGGGCTGCCGTCACCGCCGCACTCTGATTTGTGGTGACTTTTGCGGTCACCTTCTCCTGAACGCCATAGCCGCTTTTCAGAGTGGATGCGGTCGCCGTGGGGCTCTTCTCGTCCGGCGTGATCTTCATACTGCCGGTCAAGCTGGCAGAGTAGCCATTGTAGTCAAACTCCCACCAGCCATGGTCCTCCCACCAGCCGTTATCCACCCAATGGTACCAGCGGTCCCTGTGGGTCTTGCCGTCCGCATCCGTCCAGCGGTCTGTGTGCCAGCATTTCTGCCAGTTTTCTACCCACTCCCAATTCTCATGCCACCACGGTGACCAGATGCCCCAGGACGCCGAAGTCACTTGCTCTTTCTCTGGAATAGAGGACAGACGGAAAGCATTGTTGCGGTCATCCGCCAGGGGATTGGGCGGGTCATTGCCGTCCAGATCCACGATATTGCAGGTGATGGTTCCCTGCGCCGATCCGCCGCCGTACACGCTGACGGAAATCGTTATGACGCAGGGTTCCGCGGGAGTACGCCAGCGCACCCATGCCAGCTGGCTGTCACCGTCCGGGTAGTAGACATTGCTGACAGTGTAAGTCCTGCCCTGGATGTTAAAGCGCACCGATACAGGGTTGTCCGGGTCGGACTGTCCGCCGCGCACCTCCACGGAGGTGATAACTTCTGTGTTGGTACGGTATTCGTAGTCATATTCGCCGGGTTGGGGTGGCGTGGTCACCTCGTTGAAGCGGACGATGCCGATACCAAGAGAGGAGATGATGTCGCCGTTGGATGCCTTCTCCGTGCGGCTGCCGGACCATGCGGCGTAGCCGAGATCCGCTTCCTCCAGAAAAATCGCCAGCGGCAGATTTTTGTGGGTGAGCGTACCCAGCTTCTTTCTGAGATCTCCATTGACGATCTGGTCATACAGAGCCGCTTCCGTGGCGGTCATGGCAAACTGCTGACCGTTGTAGCAGAGATAGGCCAGCGGCTCTACTACCAGCTTGTAGTCTCCGCCAATGAGCGTATCGAAGTCTATTCCTGCGTATCCAGCAATGGAACGGATAACCTGTTCATCAGTGAAATAGCTTCGGATGGCAGCGATGCTGGCCTTGCTGCTGCTCGTAGAGATGATCTTGGGCAGGCTCTGACTTGGGTTGATATATGTGTAGTTTCCAGCTTTAGGGGCGATGGATTTTCCTGTGTTATATGACAGTTTGCTCACCTTTCCAAAGTGAGCAAGTCCTGTTGAAGGTACCTTGTTAGTCAAATCAAAAACAGTTCCTGTGACAGCCTGACTGTCCGCATGAATCACAGACACTCTCACGCCGTCCATGCCGGGATTCCAGTAGTTGGTCTTGGTACCGTCCCCCATGCTGCCTCCACCGCCGTCAAAGTTGCCATCCCCTGTGGCATAGGCAGGAACGATGGCGGTTATTACCAGCACAAGTGCCAGCAACAGGGGCAAAAGCCTTTTCATGCGCATTCCTCCTCGTCATGAAGATAAAAAAGACACGGCTTCTTCTTAGCCGTGTCTTTCCTGTGATTATGCGGACTTAGCCGCCCATGATTCCAATTTTGTTGCCGTTTTCATACATGGAATCGTCTTTGATTCCGACATTGTCACCCTCATAGTCTACATATCCGAAGCCCGGAACATATACCTGTCCGGCATCATTGGTGCTGCCGCCCGCAGGCTCTGTGGGCTGTGGCTTTACCTCAGTCCGCTCCGGCTTGTAGGTGGGCGGCGTTTCCTTGTTGCGGTCCGCGTCCGGCACATCGTCCGCCGCATGGCCCTTTTCCGTCTTGCCGGGATGCTCCGGCGCGTCCGGCTTGGTGGGCGTGCCCTGAATGGTCTGTTCTGTGCCGGAGCTGTCAGCATCCCTGCCGGGATCATGCTGTTCGCCATCCGTCTTGCTATCCACCTTTACCTCTGGATCGCTGATACTCACTACCGGATCTTTCGTGTCGGGTGTATCGTCCGGGATGGCGGGGTCGATGGGCATGGGTACCGCCGCAAGGCGGCTGACGATCCCCGCCACCAGTACCGCGCAGAGCAGGACGCCTGCCGCAATGAGGATGATGCGTTTTGTTTTGTCTGTCATAGGTCGAACTCCTCCTTTGTAGGGGTCAGTGATTTTTCTTCTTATCCCGAACATACCACAGCTTTCTTCGGAAGTCTACTGCAAGAAGTGAAAAGAACTAAAACTTCGGGATATACTTGGCCTGCACCTGCAGATTTAGGCTCACGGGCGGCAGCACCCGTCCGGCAAAGCGGGTGGGGACCTCCAGATGGAGGGTGGCGGTTGCGAGATACCCCTCGCTCCGGCCTGATGCGATGGCGTTGTTGGAGATGCGGACGGACAGGTCGGAGAGCGTATACTCCAGCTCATTTCCGGCGTATTTCATGTAGCCTTCGCCATCTGTGGTAAGGCCAAGAATATAGGACAGGTTGCCGTAGATGTCACCGGCGTCGATGGACTCGAACCACTCGCCGTCCCCCTCCGGGAACCAACCTGCGGCATAGCCCTCCCGCACAGAATGGTACACATCGTCATAGTTCTCATTGACCGTGGCAATGACCGCCTGCTGCACCGCGTCCCGCATGCCCTGCACGATGATGTTCACCCGGAAATATTCCGCTATGACCATAAAGAGCATGAGCAGGCAGAGCGTCACAGCAATGACCATGGGATAGCCCTCACCGGAGCGGGAGCGAAAAAGCAGCTTTCTCATTTCCAGTACACCTCCGATCTGCCGCTGGCCTGTGCCGTCAGCTCAATGGGGAAGCTGCCAAGCCCACCGAAGCCGATGTCCACATCCATGGTCAGCGTCACCGTCACCTCCTCATTGAGCTGGATGCGGCCGGTACGGGACCAGCGGATGTCCGGGTCGATCTCCAACCGCTCGGACAGCACCTGCGCGCGGGAGGTCGTTTCACTCCCGACTCTGCCGGTGATCTCGGCTTCCCGCACCAGCTCGGCGGCGAAGGTGTCAAGCTGCTGCTTCGCCACATACACCGGCAGCACCTTCACCGCCAATGCGATCACCAGCATGGCGCAGAGGATGAGGACGCAGGTATCGATGTAGCCCTCGCCGGAGCGTTTCTTCCATTTGTGCGTCATCATCCGAACAGCCCTCCCATCGAGGTGAGGATCTGCATGAGGATGACCACGATGTAAATCAGCATAAAGCAGACCAGCATGACGAAAGAGTACACACGAATCTTGGGCGGGATCTTCGCTGCCTGCGCCTTGAGCCGCTGAAGCTCCAGCTGTTTCATGTCATGGGAGAGCATCTGGAAATAGATGCGCCCGTCATCGCCGCGCAGGACGCCGATGAGCCCGCGCACGATGTCCGAGAGCATGGGTGATGCCATCCTGCCCTCGAAGCGAACCAGTGCCGCCTCATAGGATGACGAGCGCATATCCGCTGTCAGTACATCCAGCTCACGGGCAAAGTCGGGACCGGCGTGTCGCTTGTAATTTTCAAGGATCGTCAGCACATCGCGGCTTGCACCTAATTCCTGCTCCACTGTGGCAACAAAGCGGGGCAACTCACCCTCGATCTTCTCGCGACGTTCTGCAACCATTTCATCTGCCTTGCGGCTCTCCTTGAAGTAAAGCAATATCGCCAGCAGCACCACGATGGGCGAGAGCAGAGGAAAAACCAGAAGACACGGAATGACCGCCAGCAGCGCGGCGGCAGGCTTGAGGATGGTATATGCCGTGTAAACCTCCGGCGTCATATCCATTCCGGCAGCACTCAGCGTGCGCTCCATGCGATGACGCTTGTACTCATCCATACGGATGAAGTGAGAGAGCTTGATAGCCCAACCTAAAAAGAGTGTGTCCAGCGACTTCATCCGCTTTTTCTCGGTTCGCCCTGCGGACAGGAGCGCCTTTTCCGTGGAGAGACGGGGCAGCTTCAGAATATCCGCCAAGATGAAGAACAGACCTGTGGCAACGGCCACGCCGAAAAGGAACAGTAAGATCGTCATGTCCGTCACCTCCGATATTCAATGGGCTGGGTCAGCTTGACCACTCTGGCAAAGGAGATAAAGATAGCGGCTGCGCTGACCGCCAGCACCGTTTTGCCGGGTACGGTGGTCATCAAGGCCGCATACCAGTCCTTGTTGAGAAAGAACAGCAGCGGGATATTTAACACCACCAGCGCCGCCATGGAGATAAATTCCTTGCGGGGAGCAAATACGAGATTCTCCAGCTCACCATTGATAATACGCATATCTGAGAGTTTTCCCACAATGGGGTTGAGGGTGCTTTTCAGGCTATGGTCGTACTGACAGGCAGCGAGCGCCTCGCACCATTCCTGCCATACCTCATTATCGATAGCAGACTTCAGCTCCGCCAACGCCGCATTCATATCCGGGTCGATGTGCTTGATGCGGGTGAGGAAGCCACGGAACACACCATGCACGGGTGGGTTCAGGTAGTTGATGTTCTCCTCCACGGCGGTCTGCAGATCCTCACTGCGGAGGTAAGCCGTGGTGATGATAGAAAGTGCTGTTTCCAACTCGGCGGCGATGTCTTTCTTGTAATGTCCGGCTGTGAGCTTGATGTACCAGAACGGTAAAAACATCATGCCGGCCGCCAGCACCGGCACCAGCAAGATGTTATTCATGATGATGGCGATGCCCGCACCCACGGCAAAGAGCAGCAGAGATGCCGCGCACAGCACGGGAAAGCGTTCCTCCTTGCCGGTGGCTTGCAGGACTGTCTGCGCTTCCGATATCTCGCGGCGGAAGAGACCGGGCTTTTTGCGATGGGTGGTCTCGTTGATCTCATCCCGGATGCTTTTGGGGCCGACGGTCAACCGGCGGAACACACCCAGCGTGAAGTCCATGGGAGAGATACGGAAGATAAGAAATGCGCCGGTGATCATGCCGACGCACGCAGTCAGCAGCAGGGCTGTCAAGTGGCATTCACCTCCTTCTTGGGATTCAAAAGAGCCTGCAGCTCCTCGTTGGGCATACCGTTTTCCAGCAGGCGTTTGCGCAGACTCACGGAGATCTCGTTCACCTGCGTGTGATGTCCTTCGATGACGAATTTGCCGTCCTCCATGTGGTTTTCCGTGATGACATAGCGGAACAGCGTGTTGTAGCGACGCTCGCCACCGGGCAGGATCTCGCATTCCATGATCTCCATCATGCGGCGCTGCTTGTTCTCCAGCTGCTTGCAGAAGACCACGATGGGGTATGCCTCCGTCACATAGCTGAGAAGCGTTTCGTCCGACATATCCACGGCTCGCTTACACAGGGACACCATTCGGCGGTAGGTCGCCTCGCAGGAGTTGGAGTGGATGGTGGTCAGCACCGCCACGCCCACGCGGGCGGCTTCCTGCGCCGCGTTTGCCTCGGCACCGCGCATCTCACCCACCACAAGAATATCCGGGTTGAAGCGCAGGCAGATATCCACCAACGCAATCTGATCGATCCGCTGACGCTCGTTTTCGCTGTCGCGGGTCAGGGTGTGGACCACCGAGTTGACCACCTTACCGTTTTCCTCCCGCACCAGCTCCAGCTCACGGGAGCCATTCTCGATGGTGAAGATGCGTTTGCTGTCTGGAATCGTGGTCAGCAGCCAGCCTGCCGCCGTGGTCTTGCCGGAGGAGGTGGCGCCAGCCACACAGATGGAGATCCCATAGCGTAGGAATACGGAGAGCCAGTCCAGCATCTCCGCCGTGGCTGTGCCGCTGCGCAGCAGATCCTCACGGCTGAGATTGTGGCGGTTGACGATTCGGATGGAGGCGGCGACGCCCACATCCTCATCCACCACGGGGGACTTCATAGCGGCAATACGGGTGTTGCGGGTCAGATGCCCCGTGACCAGAGGGCTGGCGTTGTCCAGCACCATGCCGGAGGCGTGGAGCATACGGCGGATGACGGCGAGGGCGTGTTCCGGCGAATCGAAGTGTTCCGTGAGCTTTTCGCTTCGACCGTCCGAATACTGCACCTCGATATCCCGCCACGAGTTGATGTTGATCTCCTCAATGCCGTCGGCGTAGATATAGCGGGTCAGGAAGCCGAACTCCGCCATCTCGGAATAGATGGCGTCCACCAGTTCCGTCTGCGTCATGCCTGCTACGGCGATACGCCGGTCCTGCAGGTACTTGGTGATGTAGCGCATGAGCTGTTCCTTGGAGTCCTCGCCGCCTTCGGTGATGAGTGCGGCGTAGGCGCCGGAGATGTATTCCTGCACCTCCTGCAGCACGGAATTGAAGTCCCTGCCCTCTGCCGACGGGGTAAAGAACAGGTTGTGCGCCCGTCCGAGGGCGCCAATGTCGGTGTTCAGAGTCCGCTGCGGCGTGTCGTCCACCACTACGGGGACGACCTCCGGCTCCGAGGTGACCTGATATTCCGTCGCGTCCCGCGGCTGTGCAGCTGTGGCAAAGACCGAGCCGTTTCGCTTTTCGCCAAGAGCCATATTAAAACACCTCCGCGATGATACGCTCTAACTCCTTGCGGAAGGATCGGCTGTCCTTGAGGGTGAGGTCAGCAAGCAGGTTGCCGGCAAGATACTGCTCCTCCAGCTCCTGCGAATAGGGCAGCACGAAGGCCGTGTCGCCCAGCACCTTGCCGATGTGGTCCGCCGCCTGGTAGGGCTTCACATTGGACGCCACCTTATACTGCTTGTCCATGTCCCACTCGGGCCCGTCCAGCAGCCGGAGCTGACTTGCAAAGTAGTTGACGCTCTTGGGGTCGCAGTTGGCAAGGCGCAGGATACTGTCCGCCTCCATCAGCGCCACGGCGGAGAGGATGTCGTTGGCAATGTAGCTGCCGCAGTCCACGATGACATAGGGCGCGATCTGACGCAGGCCGTCCAGCAGCTCTACCACCTGCTTCTGCGTAAAGGGCGGAGTGCTGTACTCGTTCTGCCGTTCGAGCAGCCCCAATACCGCAAGGCAGCTGTTGCGCTTAAAGGTGACAAGGTTATGCTTGATGAGGTTCTCGCTGATACGGGCGGCTGCCAGGACGCCGGCAAGAGAGCCATTGCTCTCCAGAGCGTCCGCGGGACAGATGCACGGCAGCATGGGTGCGGCCATGTCACAGAGAAGAAGGATGACATTTTTCTTCCTGGCGGAGAGCATTTTTGCGATCTTCACCGCCGTTATTGTCTTTCCGCTGCCGGGGCTGCCCCAGACCGCCAGCATACCGCCGCTGTCATTCTGCTCCTCCGGCTTCTCTGTGTCGCGCTGAAAGATGCTGGCCTTTCTGAAATTCATCCTGTCACCTCACTCTCTGGCATTTCTGCGGTAGGATCGGCGGCTTCGCCCTCCTCAATGGGATCTTCCTCCGGCTCTGCGTACAGCTCCTCGATGAGTGCGTCCTGCGCCTCAATGAACTGCCTTGCGCCGTCTGCCGTGCCGCGGTAGACGAGCGCCAAATGGAGCTTGGCGACCTGCTCCAGCTCCGCCAGCACCTTGGCCTGCTCCGGCAGAACGAGGAAGGTCACGGTGGAGGGAAGCTCCTTTTCCTCCTCTGTGGCTTCGCCGGTATTGGCGTCATAGCCGGTGCTGGCGGTAACAGAGATGATCTCCACGTACTGCAGCTCGGCGGGGATGGTGGTTTCGCCGTCCTCCGGGTAGTCCGCCACGATGACTGATACGATGTCGCCGCTCTGGAGCTTGCCGGACAGTCCTGTGGCGAAGCTCTTGATGGTGACGGAGATGGCCTGCTTCGTGCCATCCAGATTATAGAGATACGCATTCTCGGCGGCAGGCGCGTCCGAGAGCTTGGCAGCGAGAATATAATCGCCAACGGCAAGATCCGCCTTGGCGTATTTGCCCACCACATTGTCCTTCTCTCGCAGGATACCGGAGGGGAGATTATAGGAGCCGACCTCGGCCGTGGTGACCATGTCTTTGGTGATGAGCTCGCCGGCGTGAATGTCCTTCGTCACACGGACGATCTCCGCCTTCTGGCTGATGCTCTGATTGAACAGCGGCGTGATGCCGAAGCAGATCACCAACGCCAGCAGAATGCAGATGACACCGATGACCGTGCGGTTTTTGAAAATACTCATGGAGCAAGTCCTCCTTATTCTTAGATGATATATGCGGTAAAGAAGCCCACTGCAAGAAATGGCGCGAATGGATAACTCTCCGGTGGGCGTTCCGCTCCGCGCAGCCTCCGTGCGATGGCGACCGCAAGGTAAAAAAGGCAGTACAGCAGCAGGGCCAGCACCAGTCCGGCGACTCCGCGCAGAAAGCCCAGCAGAAAGCCGGAGGCGGCGATAAGCAGCGCATCTCCCATGCCGCCGCGTCCTCTCCGGCTTGCCAGCCAAAATGGGACGGCCAGCGCCAGGCCGAGAAGCCGGGCGGGGCTGAAGGAAATCAGCCCCGCCCCTGCGATGACGATACCGGAAAGGTCATAGATCTGCCTGCGCCGGAGATCCGTCCATGCCGCGCTCATAAGTCCGATGAGGAACAGCGTCCCCTGCAGGACGGATGCCACGGATCAGCCGCCCAGCGCGCCGGCGTAGTTGAACATATCCTTGATGCGCTGGTTCAACGTGGGCATGACCACATCGCCGAACAAAGCGTAGAGGCCCGCCAGCAGCAGCGCGCCCAGCACCACGGCGATGAGGATTTTGACGGCGGTGTCGATGTAGCCCTCACCGGAGCGGCGGGTGGCGGTAAGGCGGATGGCCTTGGTGCGGATGAAATTGGCGGTGTTCTTAATAATCTTCTTCATGTGATAATTTCCTCCTACAATATGTTTTATGTTGTGGGTGACTTACATGGTCTGCTCCGCGGCGGGAGCATTGTCCGGCTGCTGGGCCTGGCGGAGCGACTGCTCGTAGGCATTCAGCACCGCATCGTTGAACTGCTGGCGGGCCTCCTTCGTGCAGGGGAAGCAGATGTCGTGATAGTCGCCGTGGCTGTCCTTGTACTGCGGCATGGCAACAAAGGGACCTTTCTCGCCGCGGATGACCTTCACGCCGCGAATGGCGAATACGCCGTTGATGTCCACATTGGCGTTGGCGAGGGTGTACTTGCTGTCCTTCACGGGATAAACTCGGACATCGAAGGACACGGGGGACCGGCTTTCCTGCGTGGGGACGGGAGTGCTTGCTTTGGTCTGGTTCTTGGGCATTTTTCTTTCCTCCTATTTCTGATGTTGATATGAAAAAAGCACCCGGCCGGGTGCTCAATTCACGGACACAGCTCCATCTCCTGCCGCGGAGCGAACTCGATCTGCCGGAAGCCGACACGGTCGCAGTAGTAGAACTCGCTGCTGTCGGCGTCGTACAGCTCCAGCACATCCGAGATGCCGATGGGTCTACCGTCGTAGCCGGGAACCGGGTCGCGGAAGAGCGTGTAGATCTCCTCCGGGTCATTGGTCCCGACCAGACCGTCATAGACTGTTTCGTAGTGCTTACGGTCAGGCTGTCCGAAACGCTCCAGCAGGGCTTCATACGGGATGAAGCGCATATTGATGGGGCTGTCCCGCGTGAGCTGCCACACACGGCAGCTTTTCAGGGGCGGAGCCTCCGGGTCGAAGCGGCCGCCCCTCTGCCCCAGCAGGAGGCGGTCATAGACACCGTCCTCCCAGCGGATGGGAATTGCCTGCTTTTGCAGAAAACGCTCCAGCTCCTGCGTTTGGAACATGGTGTCCACCACCGCCTCCTTTTCCGCGATGTATCCGGCAGGATTGCTGTAATAGAGGATGCGGTCATGGTTATCAATGAAGATGCGCTGCACTTATTTCACCTCCGATCATTCCAATTTCATTTCACCTGTGGTAGTTTCCTCCTGCCGGGGCGCAGTCAGCTCCGCCAGCTTTTCCTGCGCCCATTCGGGCAGGAACTGCTCGTCCAGCACACCGATGAACTCGTGCCGATTCCAACGAGTCATCTCGCCGTCGCCCAGACAGGTGCAGCGTACCGAGCGCCCAATAGCGTGGGGGATGCATCCGAAGCCATCATGGGCGTACCACAGCTGGTTTTCCTGACTCCAGCAGGATTCCTTCAGCGTATCCGGCGACAGCACCAGCACCTTGCCGGTGAAGTCCTGCTCGGCGCGGTCACCGACGCAATGCTCCGCACCGAAGAGATTTAACGCCTGCACCGCCTTGCGGTAGAAACTGACGAAGCCATCCAGTACGGCAGGATGACTTCGAACGGTGATATCGGCAATGTGCCGTTCATCCCGCGGAATGTAGTGTCGTGCTGCCCACTCCTTATTCGCAGGGTGAAAACGGCCGTCCCAATTGAGTTCCTGCAAGGTTGCGGCCAGCACCCATGCGGTGCGCTTATAGCCGTATTCGTCCAGCACGGGTGTGATACAGTCCTTGTCCAGATGCATTCCGTCGAAGCTCCGGCGGATGGCGTCCTCGATGGCATCACGGCAGGCGATGTTGGCGCGATGGCTTTCCCTCCAGAGCGAAAGCTCATTTCGTTCTCTGGCCTCCTTCGCCGAGTAGGGATAGAGATAGGTTTCATTCATTTGGATCTCTCGCCTCGTTTCTTCTTTGAATGCCTACGGTATCACTTATCGTAGATAACATCGTCGTCCATCAGCATATCCTCCAGTACGGACAGGCAGCAGCCGGACTTGCGCAGGGCCTCCAGCAGCTCGGCGGGAATATCGGAGAGGTCGTGGTCGTAAAATGTCTCGCACACGGTGATCACACCGGAGCCCTCGTCCACATGGCAGTCCAGCTTGGCGTCGGGCGCGATGTCCGCTTCCTCTCTGGCCCAATCGGGAACGGTGACGGCGGGGCGGATCAGCTCCTCGATGTCCGCGTCGCGGAAGGTGCAGTGCCCCTCGGTGCAGCCCTCGCAGCTGCCGCAGAGGTCCGTCAGCTCCCTCATCAGCTGACCGGCGCGGTCCGTCAGGGCGAGGATCGTGCGCACCATCTCCATGGCGGTCATCTCACTTTTTGACAAAATGACCGCGCCCTTGGCGCCGGCCATTTCCAGCTTCCCCTCATCGTCCAGCCCGCAGACGGTCAGAACGGCGGGCGTGATGGTGACGCTCTTGTTGTCGTTGTATTTTACAAATTTCATGCTGCTTCTCCTTTTATTGTTCAATTTTTTAAGGGATGCTCCGGCTCATGGATCAGCTCGTAGCGGGTGTCGCCATCGCCGCCCAGCAGACTATCCATAGAGAGCTGCCAGCAGGCTTTGCGGGGGTCATAATTGGTGATGACGATCTCCTCATATTCGCTGCCTGCCGTCTGGGACATGCTGTTGGGACGGGAGGTGCGGAAGATATAGCAATCCTGATAGAGCTCGCAGATGTAGTCCTGGTAGTTGTAGGAAACGATGAAGTATCCTTCACAGGTGACCAGTACATCATGGAGCCGCTGATGATCCTCCGGGGGAAACTCCACCTCGTAGCAGCTCTCCGCCTTGTAGTAGGGCGGGTCACAGTAGATCACGGCGCCTGCCCGGTCGTACTGACGGATGACCTCCTCGAAATCCTTATTCTCCACAATGACATTCGCCAGCCTGCGGGAGCATTCCCAGATCAGGTGAAAGAAACGGCGGATGTCGCAGGGCTTGCCGCCGAAGGATTTGGCGCCGCCGCTGAAGCTGTAGCGGATGAGCTTGAAGAAGTCCGCCGCGCGGCGGATGCTCCCGCGGGGCGCACGCTCCAGCATGAGGGCGCGGATGGCCTCGGCGTCGGGCGGCTTGAGGTAGACCTCCGTCAGATCCATCTCCTCCTGCAGGTAGTCGTCCGTGAACTCGCCCTTGGAGAAGAATTTATAGAGGACATTGAAGTCATCCCGCGTGTTCAGCGGCAGGAAGCCAAGCTCCGCCAGCAGTGCCATGGGGCGGTTTTTAACACAGCAGAACAGGTTGGTGAGATTGCCGTTGAAGTCGTTGTAGACCTCCATGCAGCCGCGCTGGATGGGGCGGCACATGGTCACCGTGCCGCTGCCGCCAAACACATCGATGAAGCGGGTGTAGCGGTCCGGCATCAGCTTATTGATGATCCACAGCAGCTTGCCCTTGCCGCCCACCCAGGGAATAAAGCTGTTCAAGAAGTGTCACCTCCCTCCAGCGGGAGGGAGAGCTGACCGGTGTCCTCATAGTCAGGCAGGGTGCGGGACAGGCCGCGCTCCGCAAATGCGATTTTCTTGATCCGGCTGCGGAGCTGCCGGATGGTGCGCCGCAGCTCCTCCTCGGTGGCGGCATAGTAGTAGCCGCCGTCAAAGCTGCAGATGGGGATGCCGTCGCCCCGCAGGGCGTTGATCTCCCGGCGCAGCTCGGAGCCGCGCATTCGGAAGGCACACTCCAGCTCCCGGCTGGTGACGGCGTTCGCCTCGCCCTTGTGGTAGAGTTCAAGATACTCTGCAAGGGCTTTGTTGATCGGCACAGTTCCTCCTTTCCGGGTCCGTTATCCCGGAGCAGGAGGTCAAATAAGCGCAAAAAAGAAGGGACCGCTTTTCCCCGTCCGGGAATACGGCCCCTTGGTGTAGTTCTTATCCGCGCAGCTGGCGTGGTAAGATATGGTCAGCTACTGCATTTCCATGGTAATATCCTGTTCCTCCGCAGGGTAGCACACATAATCACTGCCGATGAACACGCCGGGGTGCTCGTCCTCATAGCGGCAGCCCAGCGCATCCAGATCCATGTATTCGTACAGCTCCTCCGGGACGGTAGTTTCGTTGGCGAGATAATATCTGCCCAGCGCGGCGTAGCTGTTGACGCCCTTGAGGATCGTGTAATCATGCAGATGCTCCGGCGACTCTCTGAAAATCTCCCCAGCCTCCGCCTCGCCCTTTTGCAGGGCCATGGCGGAGAGGATCGTCTTTTCGTCATCGCTCAGAGCATCCGGCCTGCATCGGAATGCCTCCTGTGCTGCACAAGGCAGCGGCCGGTCGCTTTCATGTTGGATCTGTTCCCTGGTCATTGCATCGTCATCTCCTTTTCCTGTTTTTGCTGTATGGGTGAGAGCATTGGTTCATAGTCCGCGCGGTGCAGCAGCCCGTAGGATGTGAGAGCGGCGTTGTCCGCATGGATGACTGTCTCGCCGTAGTTGAAGAGGTTCACATACGGGATCAGCCGAACGGCTTCTTCACGGTCCATGATGAAACAGAGCTGATCCAGCGCCGCCTCCTGCGGTGAGCTGATCCCCGGCGTGAGGATGTAATCGGCCAGATGCTCTGTTAGGAGCATCGCCGTTTCTATGTCCTGCACCTCGAACTGCTCCAGCAGAGCCTTCAGCTTTGGCACCTCGGATCTCGGAATGTCCCGCGCGGCCTTGGTGAAGGCATTCAATTCCTCCAGCTCCATGGGCAGGTCGGTGAATTCCGCCGCATAGGGGATGATCCCGTCATAATCAATGACTGTGACGCCCTCCCAGCCCTCCACACCGAGCTGTTCCTGCGCGTCCAGCAGCTCCGCCTCTGCCGCGGGAAGATCCAGCGTCACCGTGCGCGCATCGCCAATGTCGGGATGCAGTCCGAGCGTGAGCTGGAAGAGGTATCCCGGCTTTTCCGGCAGCGTCTTTTGGACGGGCGGCGCGGTTGTCAGTTCGCCATCCTGCAGCACATACAGGTTTCCCACAAAAACGCCGTTTTCACTGCATCGCATCATTCTTCCGATACCGGCAAAGTCCAGCATCTTAAAGACAGCATCCGACACGCCATCCAGTTCGGGGATAAAATCGTTTTCTGCGTAAAACCGGCCAAGCTGGTCGTCATCCGCGGCATCCACCACATGATAGCAGTCTGTTTTTGCGCTGACCGCCAGATCCCGCAGATCCTGCAGCGTGATGACACCGCCGTTGGCGTTTACTTTTCTCTGCACCTCTATGGAGAACATCCCCTCAAAGGCGATCCCTTGTACCTCGTCCAATGCCGCAAGCTGTGCGGCAAGGTCGTTGAGCTCGTTGAGGCTGATATCTAATCCATCCAAGTGGGGCGAGAGATACTCAAAGGCAAAGTAGTCTTCGATCTCCATGTACAGGATATCGTCCGTCTGAAGCCGCACCTTTTCCATGGCGTCCCAAACCTCCCACGGGGAGGCGGGCAGCTCCAGCTTGGCATAGGCTGCGCTATACGGCGTATCGTTTTTAGCGAGATACACACGCAGTATTTTCTTACCCAAGGGTCATCCCTCCCATTTCTTGTTTCTGTTCATAGCAGGCAGGGTCTGCGCCGGGGACGCCCCAGCCGAACATGGAACCCGTTTTCATGGCTTTTTCCTGTGCGGGGGTAACGCCCAGCCGCTCGTTGTTATAGTCCGCTATCTCACGGTTATGCGCGGGATCGTTTGTGTTCCAATCGCTGGGGTAGTAGCCGCTTTCACCGCGCTTGATGCAGATGAGCTCGCCGGTGCCGGGGAGGGTGGAGAAGCACATCTCAGGCAGTCCCTTCGCCAGTTTGGGGGAGAAAAGCTCCTGCTCCGTCTGGATGCTCCACTCGTCCGAGTTCCAAAAGTGGACATGCAATTCACCGCCGTCATCCACGGCAATCTCCCGCTGTTCAAAGCCCTCGCACCAGCCGTCAGAAGCCTGTCCAGTAATAAACTCCTTCAAAGTATCCATTTCGGCATCCGACAATTCCCCGGCGACACGGCATTCCGCAACGCCCCAGAGCTGTCGGTCACGCACCTCTACAGCGAAGACGGCGGAGCGTACCTTGCGGTCAACGCTGTCGGCTTCATCATACCAATGCATGATGCCGCGCTCGGTTTCCTCCGGCATCCGGTTTTTCACCAGTGCCGCCGTGATCTGATCCTGATAGCCCCGCAGCTCACTGCCCTCCAGCAGTGTGCTGCTGTCGTCGAGATCGCCGTACTCGTTCCGCTCATAGAGATCGGCGGTCAGGGGCATATACAGCTTGAGGCTGGTCAGCTTGGGCGGCAGCACGGTGAAGCTGTCCTTGCCGGGGGCGAGCGGCAGTGTGCGGCCATTGTTCCACTTCATGAAAATTTGTCCTTCGTCATCCACGAAGTCCACCTCACCCTCGGTGCCGGGAAGAATGGGCGCGTAGGGATCGTCCATAGCGTTCAGCCGGATGCGGGTGCCGGGGGGATACTGATCCTTAATGAAATTCACCATTTTTCTGTCCATCATCGTTTCCTCCATGTTTTGCTCTCTGTCGTAAAACTCCAGCTCGTAGATCACGCCGCGATCTTGCTTTCGGGTATCCTTCACCTTGACCGTCGTACCATCAAAGATGTAATTGCCGGCTTTCCCAAAATCGGTGTAGAAGCCCTTGCCGTGGTTGCAGGTGGAGAAGGGATGCTCCGGCTGATCCTTGATCTTGGAATAGAAGCCCGCCGTCTGCACCGTGGTCACCACACGGGTCAGCCCCACCATATCCGCGTGATTGGCGTGGTTGACGGTCTTGAGCTCCACACCGGGTCGGATGAACCGTTTCAGCTCGGCAAGGCTTTTGAAAGCGACCGGCTCTCGCTGCTTTTTTGAAGCGTCCATTACATTCCCCCGAAAGTCATGCCCTGCTCGGGTTGAGGCTCGTGATCCTCCTGTCGGCAAGGGGCTTCCTCGCCATAAAGGTCGAAGATCATGTCATCCACCTGCTTGCGGACGCTGGGATCGTCGGTCAGCACCTCGTAACGGAAGCCTGTGGTGGGGCGATACGGCAATTCCTCCCGCACGCACTCGAGAAAGGCTTCGGCATCGGTAAACTCCTGTGCATCGCCATTGGCATAGGTGACACGGCCCGCCAGCGGCTTGTCCCGCGCCATGTTCTGCCGCTGGACATCCAAATCATAGGCCGTACAGTAGCAGTTATAATCGCCCGGAGAGGGGTTGCACCGCAGGCAGTAGCGGTAATGCTCGGTTTCCACGATGTAACCGTAGTTCTGTGTCCAGCCGCCGCTGATTTTCCCGCCGTGTTCATAGCAGAAACGCTCCATAGCGAAGCGGCTTTTCAGCATACTCTCCCGCAGCGTGTCCACGACCTCTTGCAGTTCCGCTTTGAACACAGGGCTGTTCAGCTCCTCCGGGCCACGGGGCCACCATGTAT
>OLOK01001412.1_pt1 | contig 20308 bp, 30 predicted proteins | sample 1672591 | NCBI WGS metagenome assembly OLOK01 (sample SAMEA3136703, study PRJEB25190) | human gut metagenome | biome: human gut; feature: human-associated habitat; material: faeces | place: Austria | collected 2013 | reverse complement strand
CATACAGAAACAACAGACACAGGAAAAATAAAAGCAAAAACATCAGGAAAAATGCTAGATAATCAACTTACATTAGAAGGATTATTTTCAATAGTTTTACTTTGCAAAACTGATGGACAAGAACATTATTTTGAAACTCAAAGTGATGGATATAGTACCTGTAAAAGTCCTATGGGAATGTTTGAACTAAAAATAGATAATGACTTAAAAATGGTAGATACAACAATAAGAGAGTATTATGAACTTAATTCTAATTTAAAGGAAGGTGTAAAAGAAGATGCAAAAGCTTAATTTAGATAGTGAATTATTAAAACCTATGAGAGAACAACTAGAAATTATAATAAACAAATTAACAGGAATTGTTGCAACTCAAAATAAAGAGGCTGAAATAGTATTAAAAATAAACCTTGATAGTATTAAACAATTTGAAGAAGTTGATGATGAAAAAGTTAAGGAATGGGTAGAACCAAGAATTGAATATTCAATAAGCGAAAAGATTAAAGAAGTAAAAAATACTAATAAAGGAAATTTAGGATTTGACTATCAAGTAAAAGTGGATGAAGAAACAAACGAAACCTATGTTGAAAAAATAAATGAACAAACAAGTATGTTTTAAGGAGGAATAATAAAATGAGTTTTCAAAGAAAAGTTGAAAGAAACCAACTAAAGCAACAATGGAAAGAGCATAACCAGGGAGTAGCAAAAAAATATAGACCAGAGTTCAAAGGATTTTGGGCATGGTTTCAAAAAAGAAAGAGAGGTGAAAAGTAATGAAATTTAGTACATTAGAAATTATAGGATTAGCTTTCTTATCAGGATTAAAAATATCAGAAATAGCAGAAGAACTAATTGAAGAAGAAAAAGAAGAAAAGGAAGAAACACAAGAGCAAGAAAAGAAAGAAAATATGAATATAACAGTAAAAAGTATATCACCTGAAGAAATGGGAGAAATATTTGATAAATTAAAAAATAAAGTTTTAGGAGGTAATGACTAATGGCATTAGATCGTGTATTCGCTACACCAACAATAACTGTTGACCAAGATAAATATGACAGTTTAATTATAATGAGTGATAGGTATAAGGAATTAGTAAAAGAACAAAAAGAAAATATTAAAGTTTTTGATTTTGGAAAAGCAATTAAATATTTAAAAGATGGGAAAAGAGTACAAAGACAAGGCTGGAATGGAAAAAATCAATATATAGAACTAGCAACTAATATTAGTTATAAAAACACTAATAATGAAACAATAAATGCAGAACATCAAGCAATAGGAAATAAGGCAATAGCATTTGTAGGAACATCAGGAGTGCAATTAGGATGGTTAGCAAGTCAAGCAGATATGCTTGCAGAAGATTGGAAAATAGTTGAGGAGGATAAATAATATGGAAAAACCACAAGGATATGATGAAGCACAAAGCTTTGGAGAATTTGAAACATTACCTGCAGGAGGATATAAATGCTTAATAAAGAAAGTAGTTTGTGAAAAAACACAAGCAGGAAAACAATATTTAAAAATAGGATTTGATATTACTGAAGGAGAGTATAAAGATTTTTATCAAAAGAAATTTGCAAATGATGCAAGACCTGAACCTAAATGGAGTGGTATTTGGACTGTATTCACAGAAGGATATAATCCAGGAACTACTAATCCTAAATTTAAGGGATTAATAACTTCTGTAGAAACTTCTAATACTGGATTCAAATTCAACTTTAATGAACAAGAATTAGTAAATAAAAAAGTAGGACTTGTATTTAGAGAAGAAGAATTTGAAGGTCAAGATGGACAAGTACATACAAGTGTAAAACCTTTCTTTGCAATATCATACGATAAAGCTGAAGATGCAAAAATTCCAGCTCCAAAAAAATTAGCAGAAAAAGGTGAAGCTTTTGATGATTTTACAACAGTTTCATCTGATGATGATTTACCATTCTAGGAGGTAAACATGAGCTTGATAAGAGAAGTTAAGGAAAGAGTAGACATAGTAAAAGTAGCAGAATATTATGGTTTGAAATTAAATAGGGCATATAAGTGTGTATGCCCATTCCATAAAGAAAAAACGGCAAGCCTTTCAATATCTCCATCTAAACAAATATGGAAATGCTTTGGATGTGGAAAAGGTGGAGATGCAATTTCTCTTGTATCAGAATTATTAAATATAAATGCTTTAGAGGCAGCAAAAAGTATAAACAGAACTTTAGGTTTGGGACTTGATCCAAATCAAAAAAGTACACATTTAGAAATAAATAAGTATAAGGATAGAAGAAAAACCGAAGAAATGTTTAAACAATGGGAAAACAAAACATTTCAATTATTATGTGATTATCTTCATTTATTGCAAGATTGGAAAAGGTTACAAGATCCTGAAAACGATTTGTATGTAGAAGCTTGTCATCAATTAGACTATATAGAATATGTAATAGATGAAATTTTTATATATGGAAAAAATGAAGATAAAATATGGTTTTGGAAATACGAAAAAAAGGTGGTGAGAAAAATTGAATCAAGAGTTAGAACTTTCAGAACAACTAATAGATGAAGGATTTACACCTTTTGGAGAAATTGAGGAATTAACAAAAGAGACAATATTAGACAAAGAAATATTTGAACATATATTTTCAATAGATAACCAAATAGCAAGAACAACATTGATAGTTAAGTTACAAGAAAAAGCAAGAGAATTAGGAAATATACGAAGCTTTGATAAATTACTTAAAGCATATCAAACAGAGTTTGCTCAAAGATATAAACAACAAGGAAGTAATACTATTCAATTTACACAACCGCCAATAGAAAATTTAAAATGTGGAAAATGGGAGTGTCAAGATACAGGAGTAGTAAAAAATACATTAGGAGCAGGAATGATACCTCAAACAATAGTAGCTTGTACTCATCCAATATTACCAGTAGAAAGACTTATAAATGTTGATTCAGAGACAGAAAAAATAAAATTAGCTTTTTTCAAAGATAACAAATGGCAATACATAACAATAGAAAGAAGTATGGTAGCAAATAAATCAAATATCATCCAATTGTCTGATCGAGGAATAGAAGTAAATTCAGAGAATGCAAAAGACCTGGTGTCATATATAGCAGATGTAGTTTCTTTAAATGCAAAAGAGATTCCAGTTTGCAGAAGTACAGACAGGTTAGGTTGGATAAATGAAGAATTTGCACCTTATGTATCAGATCTAAAATATGATGGCGATGTAGCTTTCAAGGATGTATATGCAAGCTTTAAAGAAAATGGAAATTATGAAGAATGGAAAGAATTGTGTAGAAATGTAAGAAAAGAAAGCAAAATTGCACATTTACTAATAGCATCTTCATTTGCTAGCACACTCAATAGTATATTGGGAGTATTGCCTTTTGTTGTACATATATGGGGTGGAACTGGTGCAGGAAAAACAGTAGGCTTAATGCTTGCAATGTCTGTATGGGGAAATCCTGAAGTAGGAAAATTAGTAAGAACACTAAATGCAACACAAGTTGCTCTTGCAAGATATGCAGCATTTGTGCATGATATTCCTTTTGCAGGAGATGAGTTACAAACAATAAAGAGCAGATGGGACTCATTTGATAATTTAGTAATGTATTTAACTGAAGGTGTTGATAGAGGTAGAGGAAAAGCTTACGGTGGAATTGAAATATTGAAGGAATGGAACTGTTGCTTTCTATTTACAGGCGAAGAACCAATAACAAAAGCAACTTCAGGCGGAGGTGTTAAAAATAGAGTAATAGAAGTAGAAGCTACTGAAAAAGTTATTCAAGATGGTAATTATGTAAGTAATTTTGTAAGAAAAAATTATGGATATGCAGGAAAAGAATTTATAAGTAATATTCCTAAACAAGAAGAATTGCAACAACGATATAGAGATATTTTTAGAGAGATATTAGACAAAACAGATACTACTGATAAGCAAGCAATGGCAATGGCTACAATATTATTAGCAGATGAAATATCAACAGATTTAATATTTAAAGATGAAAAATTAACAATAGAAGATGTAAGTAAATGGCTTACAAGTGCAAAAGAGGTTGATGTAAGTTCAAGGGCTTATGAATGGACAATGAACTGGATTTCTCAAAATATAAATAGATTTAAGGAGAATGATAATGGAGAAATTTGGGGCAAATATATAGAAAGTGAAGATATATGTTTAGTAAACAAAAGTGTTTATTCAGAGGCATTAAACAAAGCAGGATTTGACTATTCAGCAGTAATTAGAACTTTTGCAGATAGAAATCAAATAGAAAAAAATTCACAAGGAAGATTTACACATGCAACTAAAGCATTTGGAGTTAGGGCTAATTATATAAAATTTAGACTAGAGCCTGAAAAATCAGATATTGCTTATGAAGATAGTTATGAACAATCGGATCTTGAGGATTTACCATTTTAGGGTCTTACCTAATCTAAAAAGGTTAGACCAAGGTTAGACCCTATCAATACATAGAGCCAAGCGACTTTTATTAAATAAAAAACAAAAAGTCTAACATCTAACAAAATAATAATATTCGTATGGGAAATTTTAAAATAATTTTTAAAAATAAAACATTTATAAAAAATATAAATATATCCTCGGAAAAAGGTTAGACATGTTAGACCATTATATAAATAGCATATTTGAGGTATGCAAAAAAAGTAAGACGGAGGTTAGACCATGATTAAAAGTAAAGAACAAATTATAAATGATTCTATAAAACTTGAAACACCTCCTGCAGATTATAACTTATTAGAAATACATTGTTTTCTAGCATTAAAGCAGTTGCTGGTAATGTTTCATAATAAGCAGATAAGCACTGAAAATGCTACGAAAACAAAGCAGTTAATATTAGCAGAGTATGAGAAAAGATGTAAAGAATATGAATTTCAAACATCAATGTTTCAAGAACATATAGATCATATAAAAGAAACAGAAAATGCAAGAATTAAATTACACAAGATGTTAAATGGCAAAGATGAATATAACTCACCAATTACAGAAGAAAGATTGTGTGAAACTATAAATACTTGTATGGAAATTATAAGTAAAGTGTTTAAGGGGGAATTTGTATGATTATAGAAAGTCAAGATAAGATGGAAATATTTAATTTTGATGAAATATTTAGATTATATGTAGATAATTGGTCAAATGAAGAATTTGCAACAGAACCTAATTGTTTTTGCATCAAAGCGGAAAAATCTAGTGACAATATGATTTGTGCTTTTTTAGGAGAATACAAAACAGAAGAAAGAGCAAAAAAAGTGTTACAAGATATAATAGGATTTTATATCAGAACAGAAGAAAAAAATAAAGTTTATAGAATGCCAAAGGAGTGATAATAAATGGTTGAATTTTTAAGTGGGTTGCTAATTGGAACTTTTATAGGAATTACCTTAATGTGCATTTTACAAGTAGCAAAAGATGAGGAGGAAAAGTAAATATGGAAAAGCCAACAATATGTAGGTACTGTGGAAGTCCAGTTGTTTTTACTTCAAATGCTGAAATATATGGAAGAGAATATGGAGATGGAAAATGCTATTTGTGCAGAAATTGTAAAGCTTTTGTAGGGGTACATCCAGGAACAGATACACCACTTGGAACTTTAGCAAATGCAGAGTTAAGAGAATGGAGAAAACAAGCACATTACTGGTTTGATCAGATATGGAGAAAACCTTTAAGAATAACAACAAGGTATAAAGCTTATGGGTGGCTTGCTGAACAATTACATATTTCAAGAGAATATACACATATTGGTATGTTTGAAAAAGAAGAATGCGAAGAAACAATTAGACTTTCAAAAATTAGAATAGAAAAATATAAAAAACAAAGGAGTGAGATATTTGAATGGATTTAAAGTAGGAGAATTAGTAGTTTTTATAGGAAAAGATCCTGATAATGAAATTTATACTGTAGAAATAGGAAAAATAAAAAAATTGTGCGAAGATGGAGCTTTTGTAAATTATCATACAGGAGAAACTGCTGCAAAAACTAATTATTCAGACCTATATAAACTAAAAAATTCTTATGTAATAGAAAAAGAAAATTTGGGTGGTGGTCTTAATTGAAATTAGAATTAAGAGATTACCAAAAGGAATGTATAGAATTAATTGATAAATTAGAGCCAGGATCATATTTAATACAAATGGCAACAGGTTGTGGAAAAACAGCAACATTTACAAACATAAAAAGAAAAGGTCGTGTACTAGTCCTAGCACATAGAGAAGAACTAGTTACACAACCAATAAAATACTATGACTGCCCTGTGGGAATTGAAATGGCGAATCACAAATCCCATGGAGAACCAGTTGTAATAGCATCAGTACAAAGTATAATACATAGATTAGATAAATTCAAGCCTGATGAGTTCGATATAATAATAACAGATGAAGCTCATCATGCTGCAGCAAAGAGTTATAAGAAAGTATATGAATATTTTAAACCAAGATTACATTTAGGGTTTACAGCAACACCTAATAGAGGAGATAATGTAAGACTTGATGATGTGTATCAAGATATTATATTTGAAAGAGATATTAGGTGGGCAATAAAAAATCATTATTTAACAGATATTTATTGTATGAGGGTAAATATAGGTTATGACATCTCAAAAGTAGCAAGAAGAATGGGAGATTTTGCACCAGGAGAACTTGATGAAGTTATGAATCAAGAAGTACTTAACCAAGCGATTTTTGATGCGTATAAAAAATATGCAAAAGGACAAACACTTATATTTGCTTGTAGTGTAAATCATGCTGAAGCAATTGCAAAGAAAATAAAAGGTGCAGTTGCAGTAACGGCAGAAACGAAAAACAGAGAAGAAATAATAAGAAAGTTTACAAATAGAGAAATACCTGTATTAGTAAATTGTATGTTATTTACTGAAGGAACAGATATGCCACTTGTTGAAACGGTAATGATTGCAAGACCGACAAGCAACAGCAGTTTATATACTCAAATGGTAGGTAGAGGATTAAGACTTTATCCAGGAAAAGAAAAATTAACATTGATAGATTTAGTAGGAACAACAGGAAGAGCTAATCTTTGCACAGCTCCAACACTAATAGGAATAGATTTAAATGGAGTACCAGCAAGTAAACAAGATGAAATACAAGGGGATCTATTTGAATTACCTGACATAGTTGCTAAAAAAGCGGATTGTCCTTCAGCTTGGATTAGAAATATTGAAATAGTAAATTTATGGGCAAAAGAACAAAGTTACAATACACATGGAGTTAATTATTTCAAGATGCCTAATGGAAATATGGTTGTAAGTATTCCTAAAAAGAAAATAGTTATACCAGCACAAGATGAGTTAGGAAAGACAACATGGAATGGTAAAAAAGTAAGTATGCAAAAGGCTTTTGATGAAGCATATTTGTATTTGAAAGAAAATTATTCAGAGCAAGAGTATATATGGAATATTGAAATGATAAAAAAATGGGGAAGAGTACCAGCAAGTGAAAAACAAATTGCTTCAATAAAAAGATTTATGAAAGATTTTGATACAGAAAATTTAAACAAAATGCAAGCAACACAAATATTAAATAGATTATTTTATAGGTAGGTGATTAAAATGAGTAAAAAAGGATTTGATTTTAATTTAGAAATTGAAAATGTAAAAGACGATGAAAAATTTAATAATGAAGTAATGATAAAAGAAATTCAAAAATTAGTTGATACCACTCCATTTCCAATAAAAGCAGTAGGTTTTTATGAAAATAGTGGAAATTTAGCAGTAGAAGGACAAGTTTGTAGAGACACAAAAAAAGAAGCTGAAGCAGAATATACTATTTTTAAAGAAAAGTTGTTACGAATTTTAAAAAAGTATTATCAAAAAATAAAAGCAATAGATAGAATGAAATTGTACTTTACAACAAGAAGATAAGTAGGTGATTAAATGCCAAGAAGAGGATATATATTTGAAAATCAAATAAAAAAAGTATGTGAGTATGTAGAAGCAATAGGTGGTCATGCACATAAAAATCATGCAGAACGATTGCAAGATGGTACATACATAAAAGGAGAACCATTTGATTATGAGATATTTCTACCAAAATATAAAGCAGTATTTGATGCAAAGGAATGTAAAACTAGAAAATGGCACATGGTTGATAAAGATATAAAACAATGTGATGAAATGAAAAAATGCAAAAATGCAGGGCTCAAAGCATATTTCTTAATATGTTTCGAGGGCTCTGATGTAAGAATGATAGACGTAGATACAGCAATAGCAACATTAAGAAGCGGAAGTAAAACAATATCTGCAGAAGGAAACCCAAGCTGGGATTTAATAAAAATATTGGGAGGTACACAAAAGTGAAATGTGGTGATAAAGAGTGGCAACATTGCCGAGTAGAAAAAATGGGATGTACAGGATGTTATTATGATGAAATAGAAGTTAAAGAATATATAAGAATACACGAAGAAATAGCACAAATAACTAAAAAAGGAAAAATAGACAACCATTATATTTATAGTGCAATGTATGGAAACGGAAAAGAATATACAAATATTTCAAAAAGAATGATAACCAAACATGGTAAAACAATATCTGAAGTATTAAAAGAAGGAGATGTAATTTTTTATAAAATTAATAATTCTTCGATTGTATATATATCAAAAGTAAAAAAGCATAAAAATGGATTAGGTGCAAACTTCTATACTTTAGAACAATTAAATATTATGAAAGTAATAACAGAAAAAGAATTAAAACAAACAGGATATGATATCAAGGAGGTTTATTTTGAAAGTATTTAGATTTATGTCAAAAGTTGAATTTGAAAAATATAAAAATAATTTTATTTTAAAAAATAATAAAAAGCATGATGGAAAAACCAATTCAATAGGATTTTGTTTCTTAAATGTAGAAGATTTTACTCCTGAAGAAGCAATGCACTTTTTAAGTGGAATTGTAACATTTGATGTATGTGCAGTATTTGAAACAGATGAAAAATTAGATAAGACTTATGGTATTTATGCAAAACCAATAAAAAGTACAGGAAATCCGATTGAAGATTTAATGAATCTATTTTGTGGCTTTAATGAGAGATTTACAGCTGATGAATATTGTATAACAGAATATGATAAAAAAAGAATGAAATTGATAAAATATAGTGAGGAAATTTGGAAACAATGGAATCCAAGAGAGAACCAAGAAGAATTAAAATGGGTGGAGGTATAAAGAAAATGAAAACATGGGAAGAAATGACAAAGTTAGATAAAAGAAATAAAATGATGATTGCGTTTTATATTTTTATGGCAATATTTGAAATAGGTGCAGCGATTTTTGAAAAAGAATTTATTTGGACAATAGTTGCTTTATTATGGATTAATATTGCGGTAATGGAATATTGCAATGCCAAAATGTTAAAAGGTAAAGAGGCAATTATTAAATTACAAGAGAGACATATTGATATACAAGATGATATGATAATGGATTTATTAAAAGATTTATCAATGCCTTATGTAGTAATAGAAACTGATTTAATAAAAATACCTGAAAATTTTACAAAGCCAAACAAAAATAAATTAAAAAATAGAATTGAATATTACAACAAAAACAAGTGTTTTGAAGTGCCAATAATTATTGATCCAAGCAATATGTTGTTAGATGGATATACTTCATATTTAATTGCTAAACAGTACAATTTAAAAACAGTACAAGCTAAAGTAAAGATTGGAGAATAATATGGAAAAAAAAGAAGAAAAGGAAATATTAGAGTATATAGAAAATATGTCAGATAGTGAGTTAAATGATTTTATATTTTTCTGTATGAAAAAACTGGATAAAACATTAAATGAAATTAGTAATTATTTAAATAGTGAAGAAAAGAGAATAAAAAAAGCTCTACATGAATACGGAAATGGAAAAAGAAATGAATATACAGGTATTTTATTAGGAAAATCAGAAATGATTACAACAATAAAAAGAATGATAAAAAATAATTTAGGCTAAAAATAGAAACAACTCGAATAATTATGAAAGGAGATGTTAAAAATGGCTATAATTAAAGCAATATTTATATTTTTTATAGGTTTATATGCACTATCAAAAATGATTGATGGAATGAATAATAAATATTCAGATAATAAAGATAAAATTATAAATTTAATAGAAATAGTAGTCAGCATAGTATTAACTTTCTTTATATTCAAATTTTAGGAGGTGCAAAAGATGAAAATACAAGAAGTATTAGAAAACTATAATTCCCTTAAAGCAAGCATAACAATAACAGAAGGAGAAATACAAGAATTAAAGAACGAAGTGTTAGATTGTAGAAGTGCAAATTTAGATGGTATGCCAAAAGCACAAGGTTATACAACTTCAAGTATAGAAACATATATTGCAGAGAAAGAGGAAAAGATAAACAATAAACAAAGGTACATAGATAGAACAAAAATAAAGCTAGAAATAGTAGAAAGTTTAGTAAAAACATTAAAGAAATATAACCAGGATATTATTGATATGAGATATTACCAAATGATGAGTATTGAAGAAATTGCAGTAAAGAAAGATAGAGGCTATGGAGCAATACAAAAAACAATTGATAGATCAATAAGAATTATGCAAAAAGAATACAATAAAAATAAAATGTCTTAATTTTGTATATAAAATTTATATATTTTGTCTATATTTTTTCAAAAAATAATCTGTTATAATTATAATTGAGAAAATTGTAAATACCTTTTTGTTTCTCCTTTGTAATAAGGTCGCCGATATAAATGTCGGTGACTATTTTTTTATATTGCGGAGATGGTGCAATGGAAGCACAAGGAGCTCATAACTCCTAGACGAGGTTCGAATCCTCTGTCCGCAACCAAAAAATACAAAAGAGGTATGCCTATGAATTTGGGTAGATGTATGTTAAGAGAATGTAAGACTTGTAGATATGAAGCAAGTTGCTTTAAGGAGTATAGAAATGAATATTCAAAAAATAGAAATAACAAAACTAAAGCCAGCGGAGTACAATCCAAGAAAAGATCTAAAACCAGAGGACGAAGAATACCAAAAAATAAAGAAAAGCATTATTGAGTTTGGATATGTAGCACCTATAATAGTTAATTCAGATATGACTGTTATTGGAGGACACCAAAGGTTAAAAGTGTTAAAGGAATTAGGGTACAACGAAGTAGAATGTGTAATTGTAGATTTAAACAAGAATAAAGAAAAAGCTTTAAATATAGCACTAAACAAAATTAGTGGTGATTGGGATAATAGCAAGTTGGAAGAATTGCTTGCAGAGCTAAAAGAAACTGATATTGATTTAGATATAACAGGTTTTTCTTTTGATGAAGTTGATAACATTCTAAAAGATATAACAGGCTCAAAGGAAGATGACTTTGACATACAACAAGCCCTGGATGAAATAGATGAACCCACAACTAAAACAGGAGATATTTGGATATTAGGTAGACATAGACTAATGTGTGGAGACAGTACGCAAAAAGAACAAGTTTTGCGTCTTATGAATAACCAAGAGGCAGATATGCTTCTTACAGATCCACCTTATAATGTAGACTATGAAGGAAAAACAGCAGATGCTTTAAAAATTGAAAATGATAATATGAATGAAACAGAGTTCTATAATTTTTTACTTGATTCTTTTAGAAATATGTATGAATCAGTAAAATATGGAGGCTCTGTTTATGTTTTTCATGCTGATACAGAAGGCTTAAATTTTAGAAATGCTTTTAAATCTTGTGGATTTAAACTAGCTCAATGTTTAGTATGGGTAAAAAATACATTTGTTATGGGTAGACAAGACTACCAATGGAGACATGAACCAATTTTATATGGATGGAAGGAAGGTGCAGGACATTATTTTGTAGATGATAGAAAACAAAGTACAGTATTAGAATTTGATAAACCTTCAAGAAATGCAGAACATCCAACAATGAAACCTGTTGATTTATTAGTATATCTGATTAAAAATTCAAGTAAAGAGGATAACTTAATACTTGACTTGTTTGGCGGAAGTGGTTCGACATTGATTGCTGCAGAACAAACAAAAAGAAAGTGTTATACAATGGAGCTTGATCCAAAGTATTGTGATGTAATAGTAAAAAGATGGGAAACACTAACAGGAGAAAAAGCAGAGTTGCAAAAGTAATGGAGGTGGGTGATATGATTTGACAGAAGTGAATGTAAAAGAATTTAAAAAAGATTACTTAAATGGGCTAAAATATAAAGAGCTTATGGACAAATATAATATTACTCAACCAGAGTTACAAAAACTGATAAGACATAATAAACTAACTAGAACTAAAAGCCAAGCACAAATTGGGAACAAAAATTCAGTAGGAAACAATGGCGGTGCGAAAGAAAATAATAAAAATGCTGTAACAACAGGAGAATATGAAACAATATTCAAGGATGTATTAACAGAGGAAGAATTAGAAGTTTATAATATTGTAGATTTTCAAGACAATAGAATGTTGCTGTTGGATGAATATAGAATATTAACTATTCGTGAAAAAAGAATGATGGCAAGGATAAATAAATTGCAAAATAAGGATAAGGACTTAACAATAGGAAGCATAAGAAAAAGAGAAACTAGAAGAAAAGCATCAGTAGAAACCGAAACTGTAACCGAAGCGGAATCTACTATAAGTCTTATTCAAAAAATAGAAGAAGGATTAACAAGAGTACAGGATGCTAAAAGAAAATGTTTAGAAACATTACAAAAACTTGATAATGAAAATGATAATACTTTAAATTTAAATGTTTCTGCAGTTAATCCAATATTAGAGAGTATAAATAGACAATTAGGTGGTGGTTTAAATGGAAGAAAATGAGGCATTTCCACTATCTGAAAAATATATAGATTTCTTAAACCATAAAGCAAGTACAGAGTTTTTGGAAGGAACAACATTTGCAGGAAAAACAACAGTTGGTATTCCAAAGTTCATGTTTAGAGTAGCAGATGATGATAGTTCAAAACCAAGCATTATTGCTGGTCTTGATTTAGGAACAATAGAAAAAAATATTATTAATGCAGACAATGGATTGATAGCAGTATTTGGAGAATATGAAAATGGTGGAGCAATAGAATACAATCCAAAAGGTGCTAAAAAAATTACATTGCCACATATTATTTATCATACACCAAAAGGAAATAAAATCATTTATGTTTTAGGATATGATAATAAAGCAAGATGGAAAAAAGCACTTGGTGGACAAGTTTTTGGGTTATTCATAGATGAGTTTAATATAGCAGATATGGAATTTGTTAGAGAAGCATTTATGAGAGCAGATTATAGACTATGTACTATGAATCCTGATGATCCAAACAAAGAATGTTATTCACAATTTGTTAATCATGCTAGACCAATAGAAAAATATAAAAATGATGCACCAATAGAACTTCTTGAAATGTTAAATCAAGAGCAAATTGATGATTGGACTTGGTGGTATTTTACATTTGACCATAATAAGAGTTTAACACCAGAGAAGAAAAAGAAAATTATAGAATCTGTGCCAGTAGGTACAAAACTATGGAAAAATAAAATAAAAGGTTTACGAGGCAAGTCAACAGGACTTGTTTTTATTAATTTTGATAGAAGAAAACATTGTATTACAAAAAATGAAGCGAAGAGTTATTTAAGACAAGTAGGATCTGAAACAGTACAATTGAATATAAAATATAAAACAAATAAAGAGGTAAATGAACATTTTATACAATTTACTGCAGCATTAGATACATCTTATAGTTCGCTAAGTCCTGATACTATTGCGATGTCTTTTGCAGGAATAACAAACAAAGGTAAATATATATTGCTAGATGAAAAAGTTTATAACAATGCTGATTTAGAAGAGCCACTTGCACCAAGTGATACTGTTAAAAATTTTGTCGATTTCTTGGAGAGAAACAGAAAAGAGTGGGGACTAGCAAAAAATACATTTATTGATAGTGCAGACCAAGCAACAATAAAAGAATTTGCAAAATATAAAAGGAAAACAGGTTGTATATACATATTCAATAATGCTTGGAAAGCTAAAATGGAAATAATAGATAGAATAAATACACAGCTTGGATGGTTTAAAGATAATTGCTATTTTATTGTTGATACTTGTAATAATTATTGTAACGAGTTAGATGTGTATTCATGGAAGGAAGATAAAGACAATGAACCTGAAGATGGAAACGATCACATGGTTAATAGTTGTCAATATAGTTGGATTCCTTATGTTGATAAGATAGGAGTTAGAAAATGAAATTTGGAGAAAGAGTGAAAAATATGATTAAGTCATGGTTAGATATTAGACCAGCACAAGGTCAAACATTTATAGTTAATGAAAATATGGATTTTCAAGCTAATTGTATAAGAAATAAAATATGGTATAGAGGAGACAGTAGAGAATTATCTGAATTTTATGGTCAATTAAATTATGCTGATGATACATTTTGGGGAGCTACACAAACTGCAGATATAAGGATGAAAAAGTCACATTCAGGTTTGCCAAAGCTAATGATTAAAACACTAATAAATACAGTTATGACAGACTATGGCGGTGATGATGTAGAAGATGAATATTGGAAAGAAGTTAATGAAGAAAACAAATTTGATACTAAAATGTTAAAAAGTCTACTTGGAGATGCTTTATACATTGGAGATGGAGCAATAAAAATAAATTATGATCCTGATATTTCAGATAAAGCAATACTTGAATGGGTAGATGGTTCAAAAATAGATTTTGTATATAAAAGAGGTCGCTTAATAGAAATTGTTTTTAAATCATTTCACGAAGAAGGCAATTATACATATCTATTAGAAGAACATTATGGGTATGGATATATAAAATATGTATTACTACAAGGTGATAAAGAAGTAGAATTAAATACTGTTAAAGAATTGTCAAAATTAAAAGATCTTTCTTTTGATAAAAGTGTTATGTGGGCAGTTCCAATAATGTTTAATGAATCAGCGAAATATAAAGGTAGAGGAGAGTCTATTTTCGATGGAAAATATGACTCTTTTGATAGTTTAGATGAAATAATTTCTCAATGGTTAGAAGCGGTTAGAGCAGGAAGGGCAATAAAATATATTCCTGAAAGTTTAATTCCAAGAGATGAAGAAACAGGGGAACTTTTAATAAATAGTAATCCATTTGATAATAAATTCGTTTCTCCTGAAGGAAATATGAGTGAAAATGGACAAGATACAATAGAAATAAAACAAGCTGAAATTCCAACAGAGAATTACTTACAGTCTTATATAACATTTTTAGATTTATGTTTACAAGGAATTGTTAGTCCTAGCACACTTGGAATTGATAATAAGAAGTTAGATAATGCAGAGGCACAAAGAGAAAAAGAAAAAACTACTTTATATACTAGAGGTTTAATAATAGATACTTTGGCAGATTTCATCCCAAGAGTAATTAACACAGTTCTAAAATCAAAGGCACAAATTGATAAGAAACCTATTCCTGAAGATAAAGAAATTACATTAAAATTTGGAGAATATGCAAATCCATCATTTGAAGCACAAGTTGAAACTGTAACAAAAGGAAAACAAGGTGGAATAATGTCTATTGAGGCAAGTGTCGAAGAATTATACAAAGATGACAAAGATGAAGAGTGGAAGCAACAAGAAGTAGCTAGATTAAAAGCTGAACAAGGAATTATAGACATTGAAGAACCAGCAGTAAATTATGATATGGAAATGAATGAAGATGCTACCGACACAAATGTCGATACCAATAAAGTAGAAAATCAAGAAAAAGAACCAAATGCAAAAATAGATGGTCAAGATAAAAATAAAAAAGACCAGGAGAATATAAATGAATAATGAATACAGTATCAGCAGGGCATTTCAAAGAATAGAAGAGACATTGATAAAGTCAATGAAAAGAAATCTTACGAGACATTTGAATGAAGAGAAAGATTTAGATATGAATTGGAGTGCCTGGCAAGCTGAACAGTTAAAAGGATTAGAAAAGTTTAAACAGGAAAATAAAAAAATGTTTAAAAATGATTTTTCTACTATAAATACTGATATAGAAGAACTAATAAAAAAGAGCTATGACAATGGAAAGCTGGAACAGGAAAAAGTAATATTAGAAGCTATACAAAATGGTACATTTAGTAGCAATAATAAAAAAATAAGTAAATTATGGCATATTTATAATACAAGCAAAAATAAAAGAATCAAAAAGAAACAGTTAACTAGAATATATGATATTACAAATCAAACAGAGTCAGGTTTTTTTAGAATAAATGAAAGAAAGTTAAAAGCACTTATAAAAGAAACAACAGAAAACTTTGACAAAGCTGAATTATCAATATTAAGATTTACTAATGATCAATATAGGCAAATAATATATGATGCCCAGGTATATGCAAATACAGGTTCAGGAACAATACAACAAGCAGTTGATATGGCTACAAAAGATTTTCTTGCAAAAGGAATAAATAATATTGAATATGCAAATGGAGCTATGGTAAATATAGCATCTTATGCACAAATGGCTATTAGAACAGCAAATAAAAGGGCATATTTACAAGGCGAGGGAGAAAAAAGAGCTGAATGGGGAGTTCATACAGTTTTAGTTCCAAATCGTGGTGGAGGTTGTCCATATTGTATTAAATTCCAAGGTAAAGTTTTTATTGACGATGTATGGAGCGGTGGAACGGCAGCGGAAAGCAAAGAAACTGGTTATCCATTGTTAAGTACAGCTGTAAAAGCTAAATTATTTCATCCTAATTGCAAGGATACAACTGTTACATATTTTCCAGGGATAAACACAAAACCGATTCCTCCAACAAGAGAAGAATTGGAAATTAAAAAAGAAAACTATATGAATGAACAGAAATTAAATTATATTGATAGAAATATAAATAAATATTCAAGACTTGAATTAGGAAGTCTTGACAATGAAAATATTGAAAAATATCATAATAAAAGGTTACAATGGCAAGAATATAAGGAAAAATTTATACAAGATCATAAAACAGCATTTAGTGATATTATAAAACTTGAAAAAGAAAGATTTAAGAATGAAATAAATAATAGGATTAGCAATAATATAGTAAATGAAACTAAAATCACAGAAGTATCAGATCATTTAATTGATAGAATTAAAGAAAGAAAACTTAATATAGATGATATTGAACACACATTGAAAAATCCTTTAAAATATGGTAAAATTAAGTATGATAAGTACGATAGACCAAGTTTTAGTGTGGTTGGAGAAAAATGTACTGTATATGTAAACCCTGATAATGGAATAATAACAACAATACATAAAACTCACACTAAAACAGTAGAAAAATTGAAAGGAAATAACAAAGATGAAAATTGATATAAAAGATCTAGAAAAATTGAAAAAAATTGATGATCCTGAAATAAATAAGTTAATAAATGAATTAGATGTTGAAAATATTGAAGAAAATAAAGCAATAGAATTTATGGAATTGCTTTATGAAAAGTCAAATGAATATTTAAGTAATCCTGGATACAATGAAACGGAAGAAAGTTCATTGCTTGAAAGAGTTGCTGATAATATATATGAACAAACTAAATAATTATAAAAGTGTTGAAGAGAGCCTAAAAGGGCTCTTTTTTAGTGCTTAAATTAGAAAGGAGGGAGTAATTTGAATAATAGAGCAAAATTTGTAGAAGTAGAAAAAGAGCAACAAGATAGAATTGATTTGATAAGGAGTTCTTTCTCTAATATGTATGATGTTATAGATGTGAATTGTAAGCCTAGTAGAGAAACATCATTAGTGTTAACAAAGTTAGAAGAAGCACAATTTTGGGCAATAAAAGGAATTACTAGAGAAATAAAAAATAATTTAGAGGAGGAAAAGTAAAAATGGGAAGAAAAAAATCAGAAGAAATAAAGGAAAATGTTGTGGACGAAGTAACAGAAAAAGAAGCAGTTACTAGTACAGGAGAAACATTAGAAGAAATGAAAGGTGAAAGTATAGAAACACCTGCAGAAGAAAATAACATTGAAGTAACAGAAAAGGTACTTGAAGAAAAAGAATTGAAGGCTAATACAAATTTCAAAGATAAATATACAAATGAATTGTATGAAAAAGATACTATATTCGTAATATCTGAAACAACAGAAACAAAAAAAATAGAAAATAAAAAATATGAAATATCAAAAACTAGAGCAAAAGAATTAAAAGCTAAAGGCTATGTAGATATTAATTAAGAGTCTAAAAAGGCTCTTTTTTTATGTGACCAAACACTGATGTCCTAAAAAGCTTGTGTATATAGTCATTTCAAGACTTTAAAAAGTTATAGGAGGTAGTGAAACATGGAAGGAAATGAAGCAAACAACAATAATGCAAATTCTAACCAAAATGCCCAAAACACTACAGGGCAAAACAACAATGCAAATCAACCAAATAATAATTCTAATGGAATTGATTATAACAAAATCCAAGAAATTATTGAAGGAAGAAACGCAAAAACAGAAGATAGTGTGTTAAAAGCCTATTTTCAAAAGCAAGGATTAAGTCCTGAAGAGATGGAAAGTGCAATAAATGCTTTCAAGACTCAAAAGGCTAATCAAGCGAATGCTCAAAACAAAGAGCTAACTGATACACAAGCATCATTACAAAAAGTTCAATTAGAAAATCAAAGATTAAAAATAGAGAAGAAAGCCTACGATTTTGTGGACGATTTAAATGTTGATAACAAAACAATGCCTTATCTTTTAAAAATGGCTGATTTTAATAATTGCATTGGTAAAGATGGAAATGTATTAGAAGATACTTTAAAAGCAGCACTACAAAAGGTCGTTGATGATGTTCCAGGACTAAAAAAACAAGTGCAAGGAGTCGTTGGAATAACAGTTGGTGCTGACACTAATAATGGTACAAATTCAAATAATGGAGTATTTGATTTTGGATTTACTGGTGTAAGACCTAGAAAAAAATAAAAAAAAATGGAGGTAATTATTATGGCATTTGAAAAAACAGGATTAAATTATGCTAAAGAATATTCACAAGCTTTAGCTCAAGCATATCCATACACTTTATTTTTTGGTGCATTATGGAGTGCAGTAAAACCAGATGTTAAATTTTTAAGAAACGATACAGTAATTCTACCATCATTATCTGTTAAAGGTAGAAAAAATGGAGATAGGGATTCAATAGGTACTTTTGGAAGAAACTTCAATAATGATGAAGAACCAAAGAAACTAAAAACTCATAGAACATGGGATACACTTATCCATCCAAGAGATATTGATGAAACAAACCATGTTGCAACAATACAAAACATAACTAAAACTATGAATGAAGAGGAAAAATTCCCTGAAATGGATGCTGAAATGATCACAGCATTATATAAATTAAAAAATGAAATAGAAACTATTACTGAAGGCGATGTTCTTACATTAGCAAATGTATTAACAAAGTTCGATGCAATGATGGATAAAATGGATGAAAAAAGAGTTCCTGCAGCAGGAAGATTATTATATGCTGATACATATACAAAAACATTAATAGATACAGCAAAAGAAGCTGCTAGAAATCTGTCAGCACAAGATACAACTGTTGCTAGATCATTAGACAGAATAGGAGAAGTTGAAGTAATTGGTGTTCCAACTACTGCAATGAAATCTGCATATAACTTTACAGATGATGGATTTGAAGTTGCTACAGATAAATATGAGTTAACTGCTGATACAGAAGTAGTAAGTGGAAAAACATACTACACAAAATCAGGAACTTCATATACAGCTGTTGAAAGCCCTGCAAAATCAGGATTAAATACTTATTATGAAAAAGTACAAGAAGCTGCAAAAGATGTAAAAATGATATTAGTTCATACATCTGTAGTTATACCAGTAATTGCTTATGACTTTGCACAATTAGGTGCTCCAAGTTCATTATCACAAGGTAAATGGACATATTTTGAAGAGTCATTTGAAGATGTATTCATCTTTAATAAAAAACATGATGCTATTCAATTCTATGTAGAAAGAAAAGCATAGGAGTTGATATTATATGAGTATATATGCAGATATAACTTATTATCAAAGCATATATAAGGGACAAACAATCCCTAATGATGAAATTGAACAAAAATTAAAAGAGGCAAGCGGACATATTGATACTTTGACATATAATCGCATAGTTGGAAAAGGTTTTGAAAAATTGACAAAATTCCAACAGGATATTATAAAAGAAGTTGTATGTAAGCTTGCTGATTTTGAATATGAAAATGCTGATTTATTAAAGTCACCACTTAATAGTTACTCAATAAATGGAGTATCAGCAAGTTTTAATGCAAGTTGGAATGTTCAAATTCAAAATGGTATTGCTATACCGAAAGATAATTATTGCTTATTACAGCA
>OLOK01001400.1_pt1 | contig 20396 bp, 19 predicted proteins | sample 1672591 | NCBI WGS metagenome assembly OLOK01 (sample SAMEA3136703, study PRJEB25190) | human gut metagenome | biome: human gut; feature: human-associated habitat; material: faeces | place: Austria | collected 2013 | reverse complement strand
CAGGACTTAATCCAGATGAATTAACAGAATTAAGTCAGTACTATGCAAGAATCCGCCCAATCTACAAACAGTTTGAGAGCGGAATGGATGCACCAAATACAGAGATTTACAAATATGAGATTCCAGGTGGACAGTACTCTAATCTGTTAGCACAGGTAAAAGAAATGGGTGCAGCGGAAGACTTTGAAGAGATCAAAGGTTTATATAAAGATGCGAACCAGCTGCTTGGAAATATCGTTAAAGTAACACCATCATCTAAAGTTGTTGGAGACTTTGCGATCTTTATGTTCAAGAATGGATTAACAAAAGAGAATATCTTAGAAGTTGGTAAAGATTTATCTTATCCAGATTCTGTTGTAGAATATTTTGAAGGTATGATCGGACAGCCAGAAGGTGGATTCCCAGAAGAATTACAGAAGATCGTATTAAAAGATAAGAAACCGATCGATGTGCGTCCAGGAAGTTTATTACCAGATGAAGATTTTGATTATATCGCAAAGGGATTAAAAGAAAACTTCTATACAGAGAATATGGAAGATCCAGATATCTTAAGCCAGAAGACATTAAGCTATGCGTTATATCCAAAAGTATATGAAGATTACTGTAGACATTTTGAGGCTTACAATGATGTAACAGGACTTGAAAGTCACGTATATTTCTATGGATTAAGAAAAGGTGAAGAGACAACACTGAAATTAGATGAAGGTAAATATCTGATCATCAAATTTATTGATATGACAGAACCTGATGAAGATGGATACCGACTGTTAGACTTTGAAGTAAATGGATCTATCCGTGAGATCAAAGTTCTTGATAAGAATTTAGAGGTTAAGACAGACCGAAGAGTTAAAGCAGATAAATCTAATCCTGCACATCTTGGATCCACAATTCCAGGAACAGTTGGTAAAGTTCTTGTCAATGAAGGTGATGAGGTCACAGTGAATATGCCGCTGATGACAGTTGAAGCTATGAAGATGGAGACAACTGTTGTTTCTACGGTTAATGGTAAGGTTGATAAGATCTATGTCAAAGAAGGAGAACAGGTAAATCAGGAAGATCTGTTAATCTCTTTTGAAATTGATGAATAGAAATTGAATTAGATTTCATACTAAAGAAGGAAGTAAGAAGATGCTTCCTTCTTTTTTTAGTGCAAATTGCAGAGCATCGTTCTAAATAATAAAGATAAAAAATATGATACAGGAAGGTAAGATTTTGGTATGAAAGATAATGAGAGACAAGAAATAGAAAAATTTGGACAGTTGCAGGAAAATGGGATTTTTACGATGACTATCATTGGTGAGATCGAAGGGCATCAGTTATCTGCACAAAATGCAAAGACAACAAAATATGAACATATGATACCGGCTTTAGCAAAGGTTGAGCAGGATGAAAGTATAAAAGGAATCTTAATTTTGATCAATACGATCGGTGGAGATGTAGAATGTGGACTTGCGATCGCAGAGCTTATCGCATCTCTAAGCAAACCAACCGTATCGCTTGTTCTTGGAGGAAGTCATTCGATCGGAGTACCGCTTGCTGTGGCAGCAGATCATTCTTTTATTGTGAAAAGCGCAACAATGATGATTCATCCAGTGAGAAGTTCTGGAACATTTATCGGAGTTATTCAAAGTTATCGTAATATTGAAAAGATTCAAGATCGGATTACGACATTTATTAGTGATCATTGTAAAATGAAAAAGGAAAGAGTTGAAGAATTGATGCTTCATATTGGACAGCAGGTAAAAGATGTTGGTATGATCCTTTCAGGGGAGGAGGCAGTGAAAGAAGGATTGATCGATGAGATGGGTGGAATAAAAGAAGCAACAGACAGATTGATTGAAATAATTAATCAGTCTGAAAATAAATAGAAAATTTGAATAAAAAACAGATAATACCTTTATAAAATTCCTGTTTTGGTATATGATAAGAATAACAAGTATGTTAAAAAAAACACAAACTATCTTAAGGCATCATTAGAGGAGGGAATATCATGAGAGGAATACAGACACCAGTTCGGAATGTGAGAAGAAGAATTTTCAAAGAGATCGCAAAGTTTGGCTACGAACAAAGGAACCTACAGGATCTTGAAGATCTTCCATATGAGATCATACCTGGAGAAGTTGCAAAATATCGAGATAGCATTTACAGAGAACGAGCGATCGTAGGTGAGAGATTGAGGCTTGCCATGGGAATGTCATTAAATCCAGCGGATAAACCAACAAGAATTACGAAAGATGAGAGCAATATTTCAGAGAAATATTATGAGCCGCCACTTCTTCAGGTAATTCCATCTGCATGCAATGAATGTAAGGAGAAGGCATTTATTGTAGGAGAGCAGTGCCAGGGATGCATGGCACATCCGTGTATGGAAGTTTGTCCGAAGAAGGCAATTAGTTTTAAGGATGGATATTCTTATATCGATCAGGAAAAATGTATCAAATGTGGACAATGTAAAAAGGTTTGTCCATATGGTGCGATTTATGAAAGAAAACGTCCTTGTGCAAATGCCTGTGGGGTTGGAGCGATTGAAACAGATTATGCAGGAAGAGCTAAGATCAATCCAGATAAATGTGTTTCTTGTGGTATGTGTATGGTAAATTGTCCGTTTGGAGCAATTGCAGATAAATCCCAGATTTACCAGTTGATCAAGGCAATGAACGAAGGTGCGGAAGTGATCGCGATCTTAGCACCTGCATTTGTCGGACAATTTGGACCAAAAGCAACGCCAAATAAGATTAAAGCTGCACTTTTTGATATTGGGTTTGCAGATGTGTGGGAAGTTGCAGTTGGAGCAGACGCAGGGGCACTAGAAGAGGCAAAGCATTATGTTCAAAGTGTAGCTACAGGGAAACTACCATTCTTGCTGACATCATGCTGCCCATCATGGTCTATGCTTGGAAAGAAATATTTTCCAGAGGTGATCGATGAAATTTCTAATGCACTAACACCAATGGTAGCAACGGCAAGAGCGGCAAGGATTACATCTCCAAATGCAAAAATTGTTTTTGTAGGGCCATGTGTTGCCAAAAAGTTAGAAGCATCCAGACGGACAGTGCGAAGTGAGGTCGATTTTGTGATCACATTTGAAGAACTGGCTGGAATGTTTGATGCGAAAGAAATTGATTTTAACACATATGAAAAAGAAGAAGAGTTAAATGATGCCTTTGGAGCAGGACGTGGGTATGCGGTTGCGAGCGGAGTAGCTGGAGCGATCAAGGCATGTATTGATGAATACTATCCTGGAACAGAAGTAAAGATCGATCATGTGGAAGGACTCGCAGAGTGTAAGAAGATGCTTCTACAGGCGAAAGCAGGGAAGAAAAAGGGCTATCTGATCGAAGGAATGGGATGTCCAGGTGGATGTGTTGCAGGAGCCGGAACTAATATACCTGTTGTGAAAGCACAAATTCAGGTTAAGAAATTTGTAAAAGAAGCGGAAGATTTTGTACCTCCAGAAACTGCACAATATTAAGATGTTAAAAGAAAAGGGAAATGTATGGGAGATAAATACATTTCCCTTTTTCACGGTGGGACTTGCGTATTTTGATAATTAATTGTAAAATAAGAAAATACGCAGATTATGTATACAAAATGTATACAAAGAGAGGTAACAATTTCTATGGCAACAAAGAAGACAAGAAAGAGGAAGACATCTTCTGCAAAGAAACGGACACGCACAAGACAAAAAGATTTTGCACCGTTTTATAAAGAGATTGCAGTATTAGTTGTTTTTGCTCTTTTCATTTTTTTATTTTTAAGTAATTTTGGAATATGCGGATACATAGGAAACAGCATCAGTACATTTTTCTTTGGAGCGTTTGGAACGACTCATTACATCATTCCGGCGGTAAGCTTTATTCTGGCAATTTTATTGATCTCCAATGATTACAGCAGTCTTGCAGTGAAGAAGACATATTTTGCAATCCTGCTGTTATGTATGGTATCCACAATTTTTCAGATGATATATAATATAGAAGTAAGAGATGCTTATTCAGCCTTTGTATTTAGTGGAAGAACCCACAGAGGAGGCGGGTATCTGGGTGCATTGATCTGTTCAATCCTTTATAAGGAACTGGGAGGGGCAGGAAGTGTTTTGGTTGTTTTATTGATTTCTGTAATCTCATTGATCCTTGTAACAGAGAGATCTTTACTTTCTTTCCTTAAGAAAGCAGTTGATTTCTTTACAGTAGAAGGATATGAAGAAGATATAGAAGAACGACTAGCGAAGAAGAAACGAAAAGCAAAAGAGGTGTCCAAAGAGGATAAAGAAACAGCACCGAGAAAGAAACGATCGATGCATATTCCAGATTTACGATCTGGAAGACCGAAACCATCACAGGCATCTCCAATGCCTCCTATGGAACCAGAAGAGAAAACAAAACAAACACCGATACAGAAGGATTTTGATGATCTGATCGTCCAAGAAGAAACAGACAAAGAACCAAAAGAAATATTTGAACCAGTACAGCCGAATGCATCGAAGAGATCTCTTGTGAATAAGGATAAGAATACACCATCGAAACCAGTGGAGATTCTTCCGCAGGTTCGGACTAAAGAAGGAGATTATAAGTTTCCACCAGTATCTTTATTGGAGAAAGGAAAGAAAACAGCGGGAAATAACAAAGAAGAACTTCGTCAGACTGCACAAAAACTGCAAAAAACATTGGAAGATTTCGGAGTTCATGTTACAATTACCAATATTAGCTGTGGACCATCCGTTACACAGTTTGAATTACATCCAGAACAGGGTGTGAAAGTCAGCAAGATCGTAAATCTTGCTGATGATATTAAGTTAAACCTAGCAGCAGCAGATATTCGAATTGAAGCACCGATTCCAGGTAAATCAGCAATTGGAATCGAAGTTCCGAATAAGACAAACCAGATGGTAATGTTCAGGGAACTGATCGAGAATCAGGAATTTGCACAGGCAAGATCAAAGATTGCATTTGCAGTAGGAAAGAACCTTGCTGGACAGGTGATCGTGTCAGATATTTCCAAGATGCCGCATCTTTTGATCGCAGGAGCAACAGGTTCTGGTAAGTCAGTTTGTATTAATACATTGATCATGAGTATTTTATACAAGGCAACGCCAGATGAAGTGAAACTGATCATGATCGATCCAAAGGTCGTAGAATTAAGTGCATATCAGGGAATTCCACACTTGCTGATTCCGGTCGTTACAGATCCGAAGCAGGCATCCAGTGCGTTAAACTGGGCTGTGATGGAGATGGGAGAGCGATATAAGAAGTTTGCAGAAGTGAATGTAAGAAACTTAACTGGATATAATGAGAAGGTCGAGGAATCGATCAAGAATGGTATGGAAGGGGAAGATTTTAAGAAACTTCCGCAGATCGTTATCATTGTAGATGAGCTTGCAGACCTTATGATGGTTGCACCGGGTGAAGTAGAAGATGCGATCGTGCGCCTGTCACAGCTTGCCAGGGCAGCAGGAATTCATCTGGTGATCGCAACACAGAGACCATCTGTTAACGTCATTACAGGCCTGATCAAAGCGAATGTACCTTCAAGAATTGCATTTTCAGTATCATCAGGAGTCGATTCAAGAACAATTATCGATATGAATGGTGCAGAAAAGTTATTAGGAAAAGGTGATATGCTGTTCTATCCATCCGGATATCAGAAACCGGCCAGGGTGCAGGGTTCCTTTGTGACGGATAAGGAAGTACAGCAGGTTGTGGAATATCTGCGTGAGCACAACGGAGATGTTACATATAATCAGGAAATAGAGACTCACATGAATACGGTTCCGACCGGGAATCCACTTGGCGGAGCAGGCGGAAATGATGATAATGAAAATGATGCATATTTTGCAGATGCAGGAAGACTGATTATCGAAAAAGAAAAAGCATCCATCGGAATGTTACAACGGGCTTTTAAGATAGGATTTAACCGTGCGGCAAGAATTATGGATCAGTTATGTGAGGCAGGAGCTGTCGGACCGGAAGAGGGGACAAAACCTCGGAAAGTTCTGATGTCTTCTGAAGAATTTGAACAATATTTGAATGAGAAAAATGGATAAAAGATAGTATTCACAGTAGGAGGATGGCATAAGATGAGATGTAGGTATTGTGGTCAGAGAATACCTGAAGGGGAATTGTATTGCAGACATTGCGGAAAAGAGGTCCGCATTGTTCCGGACTACAACCCATTAGATGATATGCTTACAGCACAGATCAAAGGTGCAATAGATGGTGATGAAGATATATACAACGACTCATATACGACACGTTCAACCCGAAATAGAAATAATAGAAATGCAGGAAGAACTGCAGGGACAGCAAGAAATGCTTCCGGCCGCAATCGGAACACCAGCCATAGTGGCGGCCGGCAGATGAGCGAAGAAGAACGCAGGCGCAGAAACCGTGAACGTGTAAGACAGAAAGCAAGACGTAAGAAAAAGAAAAAACGCGCTTTATTACTTGCCCTGTTTTTACTTCTGATCATAGCAGTGGTCGGCGTATTTGCTTACCTGACATCGTATATCGGTGCAGTGAACAAAGGAAATCGGGCGCTTGGCCGGAATGACTATACGACCGCCGAGGACAGCTTCCGCAACGCACTGGCAAAAGATGATACCAGACCTGAAGCCTATACCGGCCTTTCCAAGGTATATCAGGCACAGGACAATGCCGATAAAGCAGAACGTTTATTTACATCTGCACTGAAAAAGCAGGGGGAGAATATAGAATTATACCGTGCATGTATCAAATTCTATATTCGTTCTGATCAGAAAGAGAAGATTCCGGAACTTCTGGATGAAGCTGATTCTTCGATATCAGACGCACTTCCGGAATATATAGTAAAAACTCCGAAATTCAGTCTGGATGACGGAGAAGATTATGATGATGTCCAGCAGTTAAAGCTGACGGCAGCATCCGGATGTAAAATTTATTACACAAAGAATAAGAAAAAACCAACAACAGGAAGCCGCAAGTATACCGGACCGATCCAGATTGAAGAAGGTGACACAACTATCTATGCAATTGCGGTAAATAAAGCCGGCATTCCAAGTCTCCCTGTAAGGAAATCATATACCGTAGAACTTCCAATTGAGGATGCACCGGCAGTATCTCCGTCAACCGGACAGTACAGCAGTGCCCAGGAGATTGAGATTAAAGTACCGGATGGATATACGGCATATTATACAACTGACAAGTCAGAACCGACAACTTCATCCACGAAATACACCGGACCGGTAGAGATGCCGAAAGGCGAGACTATCTTTAAGGCAGTGCTTGTCAATGCCAAGGGAAGAGTCAGTGGAATTACGACCAGAAATTATGTATTGAATTAGTGTCATACAGAAAGATGACAAGAGAGGCATATATATGGAACCTGGATTAGCTTTCACATTATGCGGGTTGGGAATTTGTTTTCTGATACCGGCCTTTATCTTAGGATTTATTAACAGGAGTAAAACAACGAGATGCACAGTTACAACAGTTGCAACAGTGAAGGATATTTTGGCTAAAAATTCCGGAGACAGTCTGAGTTTCTATCCATTATACGAGTACGAAGTTAACAATGTCCTATATACGAATACTGGTGCATATCTATCACATCATGTCCCACAGAAGGGGGCAAAAATCGAGATACGATATAATCCAGACAATCCAAAGAAGTCGTATATTCCGGGCTACGATACCAAAGTATATAAGTTATTAAGCATTATATTCAGTGTGATTGGTATGATTCCAATACTTGTTTGTGCCATCATATTCTTTGCAATTAATTAAGTTATTACAGTCGGTTGATGGCTAGAGAATGCAGACTCTCAAAAGAAAATGCCAGAGGCTCTGTTTTATACAGGGTCTTTCTTTTTGACTAAATTGCATGAAAGCAATTCGCGAGGGCTTGCCCAGTAGGAAAAGAGAGAAACTGATCATAATCTTTGATAAAAAAGTCAGGTTGATTATATTTAATCTTCCTGACTTTTCTACATAATTAGCTAATATTTTCTATATATCATTAAAAGCATACTCTCGTGGCAGATTCCTCTTTGCACCGATAATGTACAGAATTGCCGGCATATAACAGGAAAAAAAGATAATAACCTGCATAAGAAGCGGAAGCTTATAATTAAAATGTCCTACAGACGCTCCAGCATTAAAAATCATATAAAGAGTAGCCACGATATCAAAGATAACTGCCGTTACCAACAAAATCTTTCCATTATTAACAAGCTGTGCAGACTTTTCGGTTGTGCCACAATCGCGTTCAGCGATATTTCCAAATGATAAAGATAGCAAAAAGAAAGTAAGACCAATTGCTGCAACAAATAATACAAGTAATCCGGTTTGTGCAAGTTCGGACGGAATTATAATTGTATAAAATAATGCAAGTAATAGGATTAGTGAAAAAAGTGCTGTTCCAAGAATTCCTGTTAATTGATAATAAATTCCGGCACCTTTTAACAGATAGCGACCACCTGGAGCCTTGCTGCCACCGATAGAGTAAAGCAATTCATCACAAAATTCAGTTGGGGTCATGTCCAAAACATCTTCAAAATCTTCTCCACGTTTTTCAGCTTCAAGAGCCATTCCGGTAAGATCCCGTTCAAGTTGCTTAATTTCAGAATCTGATAAAGGAAATGTACGAATATGGCGTATCATTTGCCGTATGATTCTTTGATCTTTTTTATTTAACATGATTTTATACCTCCGTATCAAATATCTGGTTTACAGATTGGGATATCTGCTTCCAGTTTGTTTTAAATTCGTTCAAATATTCTACTCCATCTGGTGTAATGGAATAATATTTCCTACTTGGACCCAGTGGAGAAGGGCGCATCTCAGAGGTAATAATTCCTTTTTTTTCAAGACGGACTAATAATGGATAAATAGTTCCTTCTTTTATATCTTTAAATCCATACCCCAGAAGAGTTGTAACAATTTCATAACCATAAGATGTACTTTTTGATAGTATTTTTAAAATACATCCTTCTAATGTTCCACGCATTAATTGAGATTTATCATACATTGCATCACCTGATATTTTCTAATCTATTTATCAATATTATAACATAGCCAGAAAACATGACAATAGATAAGTAATCGAATTGACAATAACTACTATGTGGTGTAAAGTAGAACTATACTATTATGCGGAGCAAAGTAGCTAGTTGCAGATTACAAAATGAAGAGGGGAATGAAGATGTTAACAAAATTAATCTATAAAAATTTTCGAAGTAATTTAAAGAATTATATTTTGTTTTTCTTGAGTAATATTGTTGCAATTATGGAGCTGTTTGTATTTTATGGAATTCGTTCGATTATTAAAAATTCGATTACAGATAAAGTTACAGCAGAAGCATTAAAAACAGATTTTCAAATTGCAGTAGGTATTATTGCTGTAATTACATTGATGTTAATGTTTTATGCTATGAAATGTTATATCAAACTTAGAATTAAAGATTATAGCATGTTTCTTATATTAGGAATGAAGAAAAAAGCTGGCAGCCTTTTATTATTATTTGAATATTGTATTGGTTGTGTTATTTCTCTTATTTTGGGGATTGGAACAGGAAGAATTCTTCTTTATATCATCCAGAGATTATTAGTAAAGTATTATCTTCAATATATACGGATGTATGTGTTAAGATATCAAATTTATAAAAATGTATGCTTGGGAAGTATCTCAATCATGATATTGGTATTTGTTGTATTGCTGATATGGTTAGATGGACGAAGTCTTGGAATGCTCATGGCAGAAGATAAAAAGAATGAGAAAAGACCTATAAGTTATATGTGGATTATATTGGCAGTTATTGGAATTGTCTTGATGATGGCCGGCATAATTTTATATTGCGGTTCAGACACGCAATATTTGTACGCACATGGTGTTTTATTGATGGGATTAATATTGGCAGTAGTTTTTGGACTTGCATTATTCTTGAATTTGCTTAAAAAATGCAAGAATTTTTATTATCGATATATGCTGGATCTGAATCAATTATATAGCAGATATCTGAACCATATGATTTTATTGATACTTCTTATTGTGGTTCATTTCTTCTCATTGTCGTACCTTGTTGTACAAACGGCTGAACTATTGCCGCTTGATCAATATAGAAACCAATATCCTTATGACATAATCTGGATAACAGAAAAGGGCAATAAAGAATACGCAAAAAAATTAGCTTCTACATATAATGGAACATTAACCGAGGTACCTATGATGCGTGTATCCACATATTATGGGGCAAATCATATTGGAATTTCAGAGAAAACGTATAGAAAGCTTTCAAAATCGCCGGCGTTAAATTTAAAAGAGAATCAAATAGCCGTTAGAATAGAGAATTCTGATGAAAAACAAGAAGACATCAAAGATTCTGCTTATTGGGAAGGATATAGTACATTATATGCAGGTAAATATTTTGGAAAACAAGATTCAGATACACTAATTGATGTAAAGAAAAATAAAGATATACATTTCAATATACAATCAATTTGTACACAAACAGTACTTGGAAAATATTCAACGGACGGATGGCATGAAAATATTATTGTATTTTCCGATGAGTATTTTAATAAACAATGGAATGCAAGTCTGAAGAATGATAATGCATCTGAATTGGAATTATTTACTTTCCCAACAACAAGACGTGAACAGGTTTGTCAAAAACTAAAACAATATAACAAAAAATCTAGTTATCATGAAATTGGAAAATTGCAGAATAACCTTTATATAACAGACCAATATTTAAAAAGTCAAAAAATGAGAGCATTGTTTAGTATGTCTAGTAAAATTTTTTTGATAATTGCATTAATTTTAAGTGGTTTTTTTATTATGAGCCTGAAAACATTGACGGAGTTTCCTGCTCTGCAAAAAAGATATGAATTCTTTAAGTGTATGGGAATGCGGGAGAATCAATTGAAATGGAACACATTCTTTGAAATTAAAATATTAGGACGAATTGCAGAGAGTGTTAGTTTAGTAACTGGAATTCTTTATGTAGGAGCATTCATTCATAAGCAAAAACTGGCTGGTGGAATATCAAATGTTTTTTTCAAATATTGGATGATATTAGTCGTTAGTTATATTTTACTTAATGAAATTATTCAAGAGGTCTTCGCAAGATATATTTTAAGAAAATTGAAGGAGAATTAAAAGATGAGAACAAATGTATTAGAAGTTGAAAATTTAATAAGAAATTATAGAAAATCTGTAATAAAAGAAAGCGAAGAAGATGTAAAGGTTTTAAAAGGAATCAGCTTTCAAGTTGCAGAAGGTGAATTCGTTGGAATCATGGGTAAATCCGGATGTGGTAAGACAACTTTGCTTAAGACAATCGGAATGATTGATAAACCAACGGATGGAACAATTAAATTTATGGGAGAAGATACCAGTGAACTATACGGGGATAAACTTGCGGATATCCGGAACAGTAAAATAGGATTTATTTTTCAGGATTTTTATCTGATGGACAGCCTCTCAGTGGAAGAGAATATCATGCTGCCGATGATCATAAGCAAACAGAATATTAATAAGATGATTGCAGAAGCAAAGAAATATGCAGAACAATTTCAGATAGAACATCTGTTAAAGAAAAACCCTTATGAATTATCCGGTGGTGAAAAGCAGAGAGTTGCCATATGTCGTGCGTTAATCAATAATCCTGATCTGATACTTGCTGATGAGCCGACCGGAAATTTGGACTCAAAGTCAGGAAAGATTGTAATCGATGCATTGAATAAGATTTCATCGGAATATAAGAAGACAATTGTCATGGTAACGCATGATCCGCAGATGGCAAGCTATTGTGACCGGATTATTCTGCTGAAAGACGGCAAGATTTTGGAAGAATTAAAGAAGGGTAGTAATAGAGAAACATTTTATCAAACAATCCTTTCCAAAATGGCGGAATTATAAAAAGACCAATGCCAGTATCAGCTATATTTGAATTCAAGATTATTGTAAGGGGTGGGAAGGTATATGCTGCATAAAATAATTTACAAAAATTTTAAAAGCAATATACGGAAATATATTTTATTTTTTGTCAGTAACATTATAGCCGTAGCAGAATTATTTATCTTTTGGGGATTGAATGATGTTGTAGTGCGGGCAGTTACAGAACCTTCGATTATGATGGGAATAAAAAGTGATTTTATGATAGCGGTTGGATTAATAACTGTTGTTACAATACTTTTGATGGTATTTTCTATGCGCTATTATATTAAACTCCGGGCAAAAGATTATGGAACTTTTATTATGCTTGGGATGAAAAAGAAGATGTCTTATATGCTTCTTTTTGCGGAATACATTATAGGATGTATAGGTTCACTTTTAATTGGTATTTTGTTAGGAAATCTGCTCCTATATGGAATTTTATATTGCTTAAATCAATACAATCCTCAGATTATTACATTACAAAAAGTGGATCCGGTCGTATATAAAAATACAATTCTTTTGTGTCTGGGAGTTATGCTTGGAATCTTTATAATTCTCCTGGTGTGGATGGACGGAAGAAATTTAAGCTCTTTAATGATGAAAGAGGAAATAAAGGAAAAACGTCCCGTCAGTTCAAAATGGCTGTTGTTTACAGTGTTAGGGATTGTATTTATAATACTTGCAATTAAACAATATAAGCCAGGAACATGGGGATATTATTTTGCACATATATATTTTCTGATAGGCGGAATTCTTATTATCACTTTCAGTGGTGCATTTATTCTTGAACAGGCGAAAAAAGAACCTTTTTACTTTCGGTATGCATTGAAAATCAATCAACTTGATAGTAAATATCAAAGCAATATATTAATTATTCTGATGTTATTTGTAATACATTTTTTTGCTCTTTCTTATATCGGTACACAAATAGTAGAGATTCTGCCTCTTGACAAGACAAATAGTAATTATCCTTATGATATAATCTGGATGGCACGCCAGAACGATGAAAAATACAGTGAAAAAATAGCTGAAAAATATAATGGGACAGTTAAACATATTCCGATGATCCGGGCAACAATGTTTTATTCACAGGAAGAAATTGGAATATCTGAATCCACATATAAAGAACTAACAGGGAACAGGTAAGACAGCTCCTAAGATGGAGAAAGCACAGGAGCTTAGTGATCTGTACGGTATCCCTCTGGCTTATATGGATTTTTCAAAGGCTGGAAACTCTACACCTCTTAGAGAGCGTGAGAGTGAGCCACAGATCCCAGCTTTTTAATTTATAGGAGGAAAAAAAGATGATTAAAGGACAGTTTGCAAAAAATTTACACAAAGCAGTTTCAGAGAGAGGGATTAAGCAGGTAGAGCTTGCTAAGGTGCTGGAGGTACCGCCTACTACAGTAAATGGGTGGATGAGAGGAGCCCATTTACCAGACATTGAGAAGTTAATGGAAATTTGTGATTATTTGGAAATGCCTGTAGGAGAGATGTTAGGAGATCATAGACATATTAACGATTTAGACGAGGTTAAGCATCTTATGGATGTATCGCTTAAACAGAAAGCCTATATTGAAAATTTAGAGGCGGAGCTTAATGAGTGTAAAATGTTAAATAATCAGCTTATGAGCGATCTGGATGCAGATGAGGGGCTTGCAGAAATTTGTGTGAATGAGTTTATTGCAGATACCATAAAGGCTGTAAAAGACGCTGGCGTAAAGAAGATTACGGTTGAGTTTTGATAAAGAAAAAGAGCCAGCTTTTGCAGGCTGGCTCCATCCAGAGGATTACTCCTCTTTAAGATTTTGTAGCTCATTGATGCGTTGAGCTAATCCCTTAAGTAGCTCCAGATCCTTATCTGATAGTGAGATAGATAGCTTAAATAAATCGTATAGAGAGGGCTTACTCTCTAAGATCTTTGAGATTAAAGCAGGATCAGTAGAAAACTTTTCCTGTGAGAAAATCTCTGGATCTCTTAGGAGATCCGTAGCATCTATCCCTAGATAAGTTGCTACAGCCTCAATCCTATCCATTCTAGGAGTGTTCTTTCCAGTACACCATTGAGAAACTGTAGAGGAGCTGTAGTGGAGATCGTTGATTAGATCTTGCTGAGTTTTACCTTTTACCGCTAGGTAGTAGGTAAGTGCTTTAGCAAATGTACTCATTGTTTTTACACCTCCTCTCCTTTGAGGGATAAGTTAATTATACAGTATTACAGAGAAAAAGTAAAGCAAAACAGAGATAAAACTCTGTAAAACAGAAAATTAGGTATTGACATCTCTGTAAAACAGGATTATATTATAATTGTTCTCTGAGAAACAGAGAGAACACAGAGGGGGTACTCCCCTCATATATTTTTGCTATCAATCTCTATTAAACAGAGAATGATATACAATAAAACAGAGATAAAGGAGGTACAAGCTAATGAATTTAGCGGAGTTAAAGGAGGCTTATAAAGCCAGAAAGTTAGCCTTAGACAGTGCAAAGAAAGAGGAGGAGAAATACAAGGCACTCCTTAAGGATGCGATGTTAGAGGCTGGAGAAAGTGATTACACGGATGAGGCTGGATACCGCTTTGAGCGAATTGTGCAGGAGCGTAAGAGCATGGATGAGGAAAAGCTCTTAGCAGAACTCCATGAGAGAAACCTTACTAGCTGTATCGCAACTAAGGAGGTTGTAGATGAGGATGCAACTCTTAAGGCGGTAGAGGCTGGAGAGTTGCCACAGGAAGTATTAGCAGATGCCTTAAAGGTAACAGAGGTAGTAATGCTTAAGCTCACAGCTCCTAAAAAGGCAAAGGCTAAAAAGTGATAACGATCTGGAAAACTCCAATAGTAGCCACAGTAGAGCAGGTACTTAAGGATCTTAAGCTCCAGCTCTACGGAGCAGGGCTACTTAAGGAGATTAAAAACACAGGATCGGATCTTATGTGTACTTGCCCTTTTCACGCAAACGGTAAGGAGCATAACCCATCTTGCGGAGTGCTCCTACAGCAAAAGGTAACAAAGGATAAGACCTATGAGGCTGGTACGGTGCATTGCTACACCTGTGGATACACAGCGGATCTACCTCAGTTTGTAGCGGATCTGTTAGGGCTGAGTAGCCCAGTAGAGGGCTTTAAGTGGCTGGTAAATCAGTACAACTACCAGACGGAGGAGAGAGAGCTTCCAGATCTGGATATGTACAGAGGATCTACAGCTAAATCCTCAGTACTGGAGGAGAGCTTAGTAAAGCAGTACACACAGAACCTCCTACAGAGTGAGGAGGCGTGTAGGTACTTACATAAAAGGCGGATAGCTAACTGGGTGTTAGAGGCTTATGAGCTGGGGTTTGATCCAGAGGATCAAACAGTACTTTTCCCTGTAAGGGGCATGGATGGGAAAGTGATCTTTTACAAGGGCAGGAGCATAGCTGGAAAGCATTTTTATAACGCCAAAGAGGTAGATAAAACCTCCGTAGTGTTTGGGCTCTGGGAGATCCTAAACGGATCTTTTAGCTGGGGTACATCGGATCAGATAGAGGAGGTTTGGATTACAGAGAGTGAGATAGATGCTCTCAGCCTCATCTCTTATGGAGTACCAGCGGTAGCCATCATGGGATCACATATCTCAGAGGATCAGTGTAAAGAGCTGGAGCGTACACCTTTTAGGCGGTTTGTACTTGCCACAGATAACGATGATGCAGGGAGAAAAGGAGCCTCCCAGATCAAGAGGTTACTGATACCTAAAGGTTTTCGGTTTATCAACCTCAAATGGCATACGAGCCTAAAGGATATTAACGATCTTGTCAAAGAGTACGGAGATGGCTGGAAAGACCATCTCACAGGATATTAAAGGAGGAAAACAGGATGAGTAAAGGATTTATTACAGGAACAAATGAGGAACTTATTAAAGCGTACAAAGAGAGTAGAGATGAGATCTATCTTAAAGAGCTCATAGAGGCTAACAAGGGGCTTATTAACCTTTTAGTATCCCCATATTTAACCTCTATCCCTAATTCTGAGTTAGAGGATCTTACAAGTGAGAGCTATATACCGATGCTTAGAGCTATAGAGGATTACGATCCAGAGCAGGGAGTAGCTTTTTCTACTCTCCTTAAGGTTTATGTACGCCAGCACCTTAACCGTTTATACAACGAGGCTACACGCCAGAAAAGATTTACAGGTACCACTCCAGATAGCTTAGATCGGTTATCTGAGATCAATAAAGAGGGCGGTACAGAAACAGATAGCACCTTTGAGGTAGAGTGTAAGGATTTTAGCTCTGTAGAGTTTATGGATCTCTTAGATAGCTTACAGCTCAATGATAAGGAGCAGGTAGCGGTAAATATCCTCATGGCTGGAGGAGCTAAGGGAGAGATTGCTAAGGCTCTCAATATTACTAATGCTACCGTGAGCTGGCATATCAAGAACCTTAAAAAGAAATTTATTTTAGCTGGTTATCAATATGCTGTCTAAATAATCTGGGCGGATGTGATTAAGTTATTTATCACGAAAAGCGAGGAGGTAAGCGGTATGAGTAGTTTAAGAATCCTGTTAGCCATCTTAAAAGGAGAGGCTGTAGTGCTTACTAAAAAGAGTGAGCATAAGGCGGATGTGCTGGTAGGAAAGAATGTGGATAAGCGTTTTGCTATCAACAGCATGGTAGGAGCTGTAAAGGCTTTGATGCTGTAGTTATAGAAAAAAAATAATCAAGGAAAAACAGGAGGATACAGAAATGGGATTACAGGATCTTATTAACAAGTATGACAATGGAGGATTTTCTAAAACAGGCTGGTTTCAGTTAAAGGATGATGGAGATACAGCTACAGTACGCCTCCTCCATAAGGGAGAGGTAGGAGTAAAGGATGGAGAAACGGATTATGATTTTCCCATCTACGAGGTACACAAATTAGATGTAGACGGTAGCGGTAGAGATCGTACTTGCCTCTGTAAAGGAGAGAGCTGTGAGTTTTGTAAGAGCGGTAATAAGCCTCAGCTTAGAATGTTCTTACAGATGATTAACAAGGATGAGAAAGATAAGGATAAGCAGGTACAGCTCTGGGAGAGAGGCTTAACAGACATTAAGAACCTTATCGGCTTAGCTGGAGAGTACGGAGATCTCACTAAGAGAGATATTAAGATTAAGAGATCTGGAGCAAAGGGTAGCCTTAAGACTACATACCAGTATTTCCCTAAGGATCCTAGTGAGATGGAGATCCCAGAGCCTCAGAACTTAGTAGGCTCACTTATCTTAGATCTGGATCGTGAGGATCAGATTAAGGCTATCGAGGGTAGATTACAGCTTAACAAGGGTAACAATAACGATAGTAACAATGACAGCGGAGCAGGAGCTACAAGAGTATTTTAAGGCAGGGAGGGAGGCTAAAAACCTCCCTCTTTTATTAAACAGGAGGATACAGGATGGCAAGAGAGATACAGGTAGATATGAGTAGAGAGAGCGTGGATCTGGAGGATCTTAGTAGCAGATTAGCTCATAAAAAAGTATGTAATATAAATTTGAAAAGGAACCAGAATACCTTACTTAAGGGGCTGGAGGTAATAAATGAGCTTGTAAAGAGCGGTAGGCTCCATGCAGAGGGAGAGTATGAGGTTATCCGTACTCCAGAGAGGCTTAAGGAAGTAATGGAAACCTATGTAAGCGGTATTGGAGAGTATGTACTTGATGTGGAAACTACAGGGTTGGATGTGTATAACGATATTTTAGTAGGTATCTGTTTATATAATCCAGATCTCCCTAGTTTCTATGTACCGTTTAATCATACGGATCTCCAGAATAAAAGAGTTGAGGGGCAAATGACAGAGGAGGAGTGTAAGGCGGTTATGCTCCCTTATCTGGCTAACGGATCCCTTAAGTGCATCAACCACAATATTAAGTTTGATGATAAAGTAGTTACTTTTCAGTGGGGGCAGAGGATAGCCAATGTGTGGTGGGATACTAACATAGCTGGATGGGTACTCAATGAGAATGAGAAACACGGATTAAAACCGATGTATAACAAGTATATCCTTAATGGGGAGGGCTCAGATGAGGATTTTGGAGATCTCTTTGAGGGTATCCCATGTAACTATATTCCTATTGATATTTTCGCTATTTATGGTGCTAACGATGGTTTTAAAACATGGGCTCTGTATCAATTCCAGAAAAAGTATCTTAGAGAGGATCATCCGAGAGCAGACTACAGAAAGCTCTATCATGTGTTTAGAGATATTGAGATGCCTCTTATTGATGTTTGTATGGATATGGAGCTTAGAGGTGTAGAGATCCGTGAGGATTATGCTAAGGAGCTCTCTGTAAAATTTAATGCAGAGATGGCGGAGAAAGAAAAGCTCTGTGATGAGTATGTAGCTAAGTTTGATAAGTTTATAGAAGAAAATCCTACTCTTATGAGATTAACTAAGGGTACAAAGAAGATCAACTATAACAGCCCTCAGCAGGTGGCTTGTTTATTCTATGATATTTTCAAACTGAAAAGCGTATCCAGAAAAGAGCCGAGAGGCACAGGAGATAAGATAGTACAACAGCATAGAAACAAGGCTAAAAAGGCAGGTACTAAAAAGGGAGAGGAGTTTATCCAGTTTTTAGATAACTACCAGAGATACAAAGAGTGCGGAAAGCTCTTAGGAACTTACATAGATAAGATCCCAGAGGTTAAGTGTGCTAAGACTAATGCAGTACATACCACATATAACCAGTATGGGGCTAAAACAGGTAGATTTAGTAGCTCCGATACAGTTACTAAGATCAATCTCCAGAATATCCCTAGCCATGAGAAAAGCATCCGTAAGATCTTTAGAGCCAGAGATGGTTATAAGTTTGTAGGTGGAGATTTTAGCCAGATTGAGCCACGAGTACTCTCTTATGTATCTGGAGATGAGGCTATGCAGGAGGCATACAGAGAGGGTAAAGATCTATATGCTATCATGGGATCTAAGGTTTATGGAGTGCCTTATGAGGATTGTAGAGAGTTTTATCCAGATGGTACGGTAAACGCTGAGGGTAAACACAGGCGTACAACTATGAAAAGCGTACTTTTAGGTATTATGTACGAGCGTGGAGCTAAAGCCATCGGAGAGCAGTTTGATAGATCCGCAGAGTGGGCTCAGAAACTTATTGATGATTTTTATAAGAGTTTTCCTAAGATCCAACAGCTCCGCCTTAAGGTAGAGAAGATGGCGGAGGAGTACGGATATGTAACTACCATACAGGGCAGAAAGAGAAGATTGCCAGAGATGCAGTTACCAGATCACGATGATTACCGCTATCAAGAGGCTCACAGGCAGAGCCTTAACGCTGTAATACAGGGATCCAGTGCGGATATTATGAAATTAGCTATGATCGCTATTTACAATGATCCTCAGTATAAGGCTCTGGATTGCCACATGGTAATAACCGTACATGATGAGTTAATTATGGAGGTGCCAGAGGATCATATTAAGGAGGGAGCAGATCTCTTAGTAAATACTATGAAAAGAGTAGGACACAGCCTTATAGATCTCCCTATGAGCGTAGATGCTGAGGTAAATGATTACTGGTATGGAGAAAATTTAGCAGATGATTATTTAGAGGAGGAGTAAGCCTATGGGATATTTTCCTTTACCAGAGCTAAAGGGTAAGCCTAACAGGATCTTTGTAGATGGTAAAACTCTAAATCAGATAGCTAAGGAGAGCGGTATAAGGCTGGATACAGTACAGCACAGATATAGCAGAGGTATAAGAGATTATGAGGGCTTAACAAAGCCCTCTCATATCAGAGTAGAGCATGAAAAGGCACAGAGGAAAACCTACTCTATAATGAGTGCTGGAGAGAGAGTAATGGAGAGGATCTGGGAGCTGGATATACCTCTCCAGACTATCTCCGATAAAACAGGGATAAGCAGATCCACAATATACGCCTTTTTATATAACGGTACAGATCTTAGTAGTATGAGGCTTGCTAAGATCTGTAGCCTTTTAGGATTATCAATGGATTATGTGATGGGATTAAAGGAGAAACCAGATGGCAAAATGTAAATACTGTGGAGCTGAGGTAACAATAGGGGAGAGATGTACTTATTGTGGCAGTAAGGCGGAGAGCTGGTACTACCCTGTAGCAGAAAAGAAACAGGAGCCTAAAAAGAAGAAAGCCTCACATAATAGGGTAAGAGATCTGTTTAATGGAAAAATTTATATTGTAAAAGAGGGCGATTGCCTCTGGAATATCGCTAAAAATTTGTATGGAGCTGGAGCAGAGTATTACAGGATTGTAAGGAAAAACCATCTACAGGATCCTAACCATATAGAGGTAGGGCAAAAATTATACTATTAGGAGGATAATTATTATGAGTATGACGGAATGGGCTAAAAGAGAGGTAGAGATAGCATCTAAGAGAGAAAGAGGAGATAAGCCAGAGAGTGAGTGGGATTATGGATGTGCTTGCTATGATAGTGCTCTTCAGGCGTACTTCCGCATCAACTCGGAAAATTTCGGGCAGTTCGAACGAA
>OLOK01001392.1_pt1 | contig 20493 bp, 18 predicted proteins | sample 1672591 | NCBI WGS metagenome assembly OLOK01 (sample SAMEA3136703, study PRJEB25190) | human gut metagenome | biome: human gut; feature: human-associated habitat; material: faeces | place: Austria | collected 2013 | reverse complement strand
TATAGTAATCATCTGCGGTTTTTAAAAAATTGTTCATGGTGGTTGGCAGTATTATCGCTATCGGTGAATTATCGCACAGCACCACCACCCTCCCCTCTAGGAGCGCATTTACCGCCACATCCGGCCGCTTTGTGGTCTGAAGCTGTGGAAATGGCGAATACCATTTCACCTCGGCAAACTGTTCAATGACTCCCGAATCACCCACATGGTCTATTACATAGCTGTCCAGATTCCTTTCCACATCCTCTACAAGCCCCGGTTTTACGAGGTCTCTCACATATAGTATGTCCACATTGCTGTGTCCTCGAAGTCCCTTTTCCACCTCTTTACACTTTAAGCGTGTGCTCCTTAGCCTGCGCCTGATAAGTGCTGTATTTATCTTTATGGAATCAGCAAAGCCCTCATTGGAGCCTCTTATGACCTTTTCCGAATCAATCTCCTGAATTGACAGGGCGGGATATCCCTTGTCGGGAAGCTTAAAGGCATCCGGATAGCCATCCACAAAAAATATCACGTCTCCTGTCAGCATCATCTGTGCTGCCTCTCTAACCGTATGAAGATGCGCAAATTCGGATAGAGCTGCCTGATTTTTGTCAAGTACTTCCTTAACCTGATCCCGGTCTATCCCTTCAAGGTATGATGTAAATCGTCCAAACGCACTGTTATTGATACAGGAGCCTGCACATGTCACCTCAATATAAGCAACAAAACACTTTATGCAGGCATCACGCCCCAGATACATCTCCTGCATCTTGATATCTGAGCAGTCAGAATATATCTGCCTGAAGCTTTTTATGTTCTCATCTATGTTTGTGGTCATCTTTAACTCTCCTATATACCCAATAAATCCCGTAAGATTTAAAATCCCTGATATAGTATGACCATACAAGCCCGTAAATATCCCTGATTACTTATTTTTTGCTATTATCTAAGCCACTAACTAAGCCACTAAAAAAGGCCGCCGTTCACACGTCAGTGCGACCGGCAGCCCTTGGTTTTGTTATATTATTTTGTATTTTATTATCTTTGTCTGCTATAATCTTGTTATATTTCTGTTTTATTTCTTCTCTTCATCCTGCCTTTGTATCACAGCCTTCACAGCAACCGCCTGATTAGCCACATGTGTATGCATTTCTGTAGTCACAAGCTCCATATTTCTTGCCTCAAGCGCCCTGTAGATGGCATCATGCTCCTTCACAAGCATCGGATAATTCTTTGGGTCTTTCAAATACTCCACTCTGTAGCGGTACATCTGCTCACGGATATTGTTCATCATAGATACAAGCTTCGCATTGTTTGTTGCCTCGTAGATAGCATCGTGAAACTTCACATCCTCCTCAGCTATCTTTTTCACATCTCCTGAGTCCATGCTCCTCTTGAACTCGTCCTTTATGGTTTTTAGATTCGCAAGCTGCTCATCACTGATTTTCTTACAGGCTATTTTGGCTGCAAGCTCATCAAGAGCCTCTCTCACCTCAAGCACATCCTCCATATCCTTGAGAGTCATCTTGGCAACCTCTGCGCCCTTTCTCGGCATTGTGACTGCAAGCCCCTCCTGCTCAAGCATTCTGATTGCTTCACGTATAGGTGTACGGCTGACTCCAAGCTTTGACGCAAGCTGCAGCTCCATAAGTCTCTCTCCCGGCTTGAGCTCACCCTTTAAAATTGCCTCACGAAGTGTGTTAAACACCACATCACGCAGTGGCAGATATGCATCCATATTTAAAGTTAAATTATCAGTCATCAAACTTCTCCTATCTCTTGTATTATCATTCTCACATATAAGAAAAAAGTAACTATAAAGCACCCGCTGTGCTATCCGGATATCACGTTATTTGCGATTATTGTATACAGATGTCAGATACACCTGTCTGGCAAGATGTGAGCTTCTCATGGCTTTGTACGCTTTCTTTGCAGTATCTTCATCGTCAAACAGACCAAAAACCGTCGGACCACTACCGCTCATCATGGCTCCTACTGCGCCATTTGAAAGCATATGCTTCTTTATCTCATCTATCACCGGATAATTTGGTATGGTCACAGTCTCTAAGACATTTCCCATATGCGCTGCGATATCATGCAGATTCTTAGCCTTTATATCATCTATCAGGCGGTCTATATCCGGATGAATAGTCGTATCATCAAGCTTCAGATTCTGGTACACAAACTTTGTGGATACCGAGATGGACGGCTTTGCAATAAGCACCGGACACTTTACCATTGGAGGAAGAGGACTAAGCGCCTCTCCTATGCCCTCGGCCAGCGCCGTGCCTCTCATAATACAGTATGGTACATCCGCACCTATCTGCACACCTCTTTCCATAAGCTGTCTCTTTGTCAGTCCCAGTGAAAAAAGCCTGTTTACACCTATAAGCATGGCTGCCGCATCAGTACTGCCCCCCGCCATCCCTGCTGCAACAGGAATACGCTTGTCCAGCTTCACTGATACACCGTCAGTTATAGAAAACTCATCCATCAGAAGCTTTGCAGCCTTGTATATGAGATTGTTCTCGTTTACAGGGAGAAAAGACAGATTGGTCTGTATCTGTATGCCAGGCTCCTTTGTCCTTTTGATATCAAGCCTGTCATACAGATGAATGGTCTGCATAATCATACGGACCTCATGATATCCGTCCTCTCTGCGCCTCACAACATCGAGCCCCAGATTAATCTTGGCTAATGCTTTTAATGAAATATCGTTATTACTACCCATATTGTATTACCTCTGTTTTTTGTATACAAGGATTATAACACACCCTGCCAAAAAGAGCAAATTTAAATATTCTCATTTAATTGTTCATTTTCATTACTTTTCAGATTTTCCACGTATCGCACAAAAAACTATGTTCACATAGTACATGTTTACTAGATTTAAAAAGTAACCCTCTAACGCACAACAACAAAAAGCCTCACAGCATATCCATAATGCTTGTGGGGCTTTTTGTTAAAAAGTTTTTCTAAACTCGTATGTACAATTTTTCTATTTCTTTTCCAATATAAATTTGCTAATCAGCTCGTTCATTGTCTCCGCCTGTGCTGAAAGCTCCTCACTTGTTGCTGATGTTTCCTCTGCATTTGCTGAGTTTGACTGTACAACATCTGATATCTGATTAATGCCAGCCTCTGCCTGCTCCATAGCCTTTGCCTGCTCCTCTGCAATCTCGCTGAGTTTTTGAGAAGAATCTGCAACTTCCTTCATACCATTGATAACCTTTGCAATAGAAGTACTTACGCGCTCTGCAGCTTCATTACCCTCGTTAGATACCGCAATGGCACTCTCTATAAGCTGACGTGTGTCAACTGCAGCCTTGGCACTCTGCTCTGAAAGACTTCTGATTTGTCCCGCAACAACTGCGAATCCTTTACCTGCCTCACCTGCACGCGCTGCCTCGATAGCTGCATTGAGTGAAAGAAGGTTTGTCTGACTGGCAATATCCTCAATCTCAGAAATGATATTCTCAATCTGCTTAGATGTATCATTGATGCGTCCGATAACATCAACCATGCCCAGCATCTCTGTATGGCTGTGATCTGCTTCCTCAGCATACTCCTGTGCAATCCTGTATGTATCATTGAGCTTCTCAGATGTTTTCTCAACACCGCCTGTGATATCTGCAAATGTAGCCTGAAGCTCCTCAATGGCTGCTGACTGGTCCATAGCACCTTCTGCCATTTCCTGTGATGCCTGAGCAAGGTTGTTAGAACCTGCTGTAACAAGTGATGATATCTCGTTGATATGTGACATAACATCATTCATCTGTGTCTTCATCTGACGCATTGCCATGAGAAGTCCAATAAAATCTCCGGTATATTTATCTTCCATGTCTGATGAAACTGTATAATCTCCTTCTGCCATCTTTCCAAGAAGCTTGTCAGAGTCAGATATGATAGTCTTAAGGTCTGCTGCCATGTTTTTCGCAACCCCTACCATATCAGCAATTTCATCTTGTGAATCAACTGCCGGGAATGGAGCCTCAAGATCACCCTGTGCAAATGTACGTAATCTCTGTTTTAACTCATCGAGTGGTTTAGAAATACCAACTGCAACTTCGTCCCCGATTTTCATCGAGATAAAATATGAACTGACAATGATAACAATAACAATACCAAATACGGCATATGATACTAATGATAATCTCTTGCTTAAATTATCTCCCTCTGTTACCTTTGTATCCATAAGGGCAACAAGCTGCTGATATATATCATCATATGCAGGTGCAAGATCTGCTATTGCTCTCTCCTCGGCCTCCTTCTGTGTCTCAGGATCTGTAGCATTCCTACCTAACTGTCCGATTTCATCATCGAGACTCCAGTATGAGTCGAGCTTACTGTTTATATCATCATATATAGCCTGCTCCTCATCTGTCTTTATAGAGCTTTGCAGCTCTTTCCAGTATTTTTGAAATGATTCCTTTTTAGAATCATGTGTATCAGACATCTTACTTAATGTGTCAGAAGCTGTATAACCGATAAGAGCTCGTGTAGCGCTTCGTGTCTCTGAGAAGGTTACCATAACCTTTCCTATATCTCCCTGTGAAAATCCGTAAAAGGTTAGTGCGCTGGAATATCTCATTGATACAAGAATCATAAGAATACCCGCGATAACCCCCGATGCCGATGCTACAAATGTAGTCAGTCTGAAGCCTTTCTTTAAACGATTTTTGATGCTAAGTGCTTTCCACTTTGACATGTCTAATTTCATGATATTTCCTCCACATGAATAATGATACTTATATACTATTCTTCTATTATACACCTCTCAAAAAAATATACAAGCGCTAAAAAGGTGACTGCACGCTGCGTGCAGCCCCCTTTTCATAATTCATAAATCAGATTTCTTATATAATATTCGTTCCATCACGACACTTTTACATACACATCCGGCTTCTAGCCCTGTACCTGTGTGTCCTCTGTGCCATTCTTCCAGTCATCAAACTTCTTGACTACGGCATCATAAGTATCCTGGCAAATTGATGGCAGCTTGTCTCCCCAGGCTCCTGTTGCCTGTGAAAAGCCCTTCTTGAATGCATTCAAAAGCTCATCAGCCTTGTCCTTGTCGCCTCCCGACAGTGCCTTTGCAAAGTCAAGAATACGGTCTGAGGTCTTCTCAACTCCCCAGTATCCATCCTCTGCGATGTCCTTTTTGGCCTGCGCTATTGTGTCTGCATCTACAGTCAGATTCTCAAACAGACTCTTTAAGCCCTGTGACTTATCCCAGGTTGAAGCCTGTCCTGTCATGGACTTTCTGACGATCTCGATAAGCTGCTGCTGTCTGGCGTTGGCATCATCCTTAAGTGCCTGTACCAGTGCATCTCTGTCTGCCTTGCTCATCTTCTGGTTTACTGTGCTCTTTGCAGTATCCTTTGAATCATCCTTGCTGTCTGATTTCTCATATACAGCTGCCTCCTCGCTGAAGCCTGCAGTCTTTGCATCCGACTTATCCGTCTTTGCATCCTGCTTCTTTGAAGCGGTATTAGTATTCTTTGTCTGCGCCTCGTCCTTTGCTGTGACACTCTGCGCCGCTACTGCTGAAACTACACTTGAAATAGCATCTAACATTTCTCATCCCTCCCTGGTAATGTGCGTGCGGGAATCCTTTCCCGCTATACTATTATCAACCTGTATAGCGTCTGATATAGCTAAACAGTTTATCTCTTATATTGTGTATCGGCTGTTTTGTATCTGTTTCTTATAGCCCTTGCCGTTATTTTTTCAATTTTCTGCCAAATATAAATGTCGAAAAATATATTACCGATGCAATAATCACTATCATCGGACCTGTTGCCACATTGGTGTAGTATGACACAGCAAGACCGACTATTCCTGAAAAAACTGAAAATAGCACTGAAAAGAAATGATACTCACGCATATTTTCCGAAATATTCCTTGATGAAGCCGCCGGTAATATAAGCAGAGCATTTATGATAAGTATGCCTATCCACTTGATGGATAGCATAACTATGAGTGCTACAAGCACCGCAAACAAATTATCCAGAAGACGCACATGGATACCCTTGCTTTTTGCCACGCTTCTGTGTATACATATGGCGTTGAGCTTATTGAAGCAAAACACCCAGAACACTATCGTGACCACAAAAATCACGATTAGATAAACTATCTCCGTCTTTGTGATGCTTAGCACATCGCCCACCAGTATACTTGAGTATTTGCTGAAATTGCCGCCCTTTGACAGTATCGCAAGACCTATCGCCACAGAGCACGATGAAAATACCGATATAATGGTATCTGTCGATGCAGTGTTCAGACTGCCTATCTTATTTAAAAGAAGTGCAAACACTATCGCAAATATCACCATGGCAAGCGAGGTGTCTGCCATGCCGCATACCACTCCGACAGCGATTCCGGTAAGTGCTGAATGTCCGAGTGCATCTGAAAAGTATGCCATCTTTTTGTTTACAATCATGGTTCCCATTATGCCAAAAAGCGGTGTGATGATGAGCACAGCGATAAGGGCATTTCTCATGAAATCATATTGAAGCCAGGAGGTTATATTCATTTGTGCTCCTCCTCTCTCACCCAGGATTCCTCTCCTGTGTAGAAAATTCTCTCAAATTCCTTGCTCTCGAAGACTTCCTTCACAGTCCCCTGCTTTGCAACGGTCTTATCAAGCAGTACGACATGGTCTGCGTACTTTGCAACATAGTCCAGATCGTGCGATATCAGTATGATTGCAAGGTCATAGTGAGTCTTTAAATAATCCATGGTCTTATAGAAAAGCTCCATGCCGTTTTGGTCTATTCCGGACACCGGCTCATCCAACAGTAGCAGGTTCGGCTCGTCCATGATTGCCATGGAAAGAAGCACTCTCTGCAGCTGTCCTCCAGAGAGGTTGCACACCTGCTTGTCGATGAGCTCCTCAGCCTCAAATACCTCGAGTGTCTCCCTTATCTTTGCCTCTATCTTTTTGCTCTTTGGCAGAAAAACAGGATAATTGTACCGATAGCTTGCTATGAGGTCATACACGCTGACCGGTGTATTTTTCTCGATATTGACAGACTGCGGCACATAGCCGATTTTAAGCTTAGCCATATGTCCGTCCTTAGTATCCTTGAACTCAATCGTACCGGTGTGAGGTATCTCGCCGAGTATCGCCTTTATGAGTGTAGATTTTCCGGCACCGTTTTTGCCTATTATGACATTGAAGGAGCCGCAATGTATGTGCATATTTACATCCTCAAGCACTGTCTGCTCTCCAAAGCTCACTCCAAGGTTATTTATTTTTATGCAATGAAAGCCACATGGCTGTATTATTTTCCGCATATTTTCTCCAATTTTATTTAGTAAATGCCTCTTTGATAAGCTCTATATTGTGCTCCATACCATAAAGATAGCTGTCCTTGTCGTACTCTCCCCTGTTGAGAGGGTCGATATAAATCACATGCACATCTGTCTCACGCGATACGGTATCTCCCATGCTCTTTCCGTAGAGCTCCTCAGCGAGTATTACCGACACTCCGTCATCCTTTATGGCACCTATCACCTGCTTTATCTCACCTGCACTGACTGAGCGCTCCTCGTCAAGGTCTAACAGATAGCATTCATTCATGGAAAAATCATCAGCTACATACGCATAGGCCTCATGGAATATGATGATATTCTGTCCATTGGTAAGACTCTTTAGGCTATTTATCTTTTCTTCAAGCACTGCAAGCTTTGCATCATATGCTTTTGCATTTGCATAATATTCATCAGCATGCTTTGCATCCTTTTCGGCAAGCCTGGATGCGATTGTCTGAACCATGGTGCGGTAACGCGGCACGCTCATCCATGCATGGGCATTCTCATCACCGTGGTCATGGTCATGCGCGCTATCTGATTCTGCGTCTGCTTCGTTGTCATGGTCGTGGTCACTGTCCGATTCTGCATCTGCATCGTGATCATGGTCGTGGTCACTGTCTGCATCATCCTCAGAAAGAAGTGCCACATCCTCACAGGCCTCAACCACATCAAGCTTCGGATACGCCTTTGCCACATCAGACATAAACGACTCTATACCGCCTCCGTTTATTACAAAAACATCGGCTGTGGATAAAAGCTTCATATCCTCCGGTGTGAGCTGAAAATCGTGCAGACAACCGGTCTGTGGCTCGCTTAAGTTTTCAAGTCTCACGCCTTCCACTCCGTCTACTATATTTAAAGCTGCAATATACATTGGATAGAAGGATGTCACGACTGTAAGTATATCGTCAGCTTCGTCAGTATTTTTTGTATTGCCCGAAGCATTTGATACTCCACCAGCAGCGCCTTTCATACCTGTTGTGTGCTCATATGCCATTACCGCAAGCGTACACACTATCAATATACACAAAAACATAATGCCTACAAATTTGCATTTATTCTTCATATATTAAATATTCGCCTTTCTTTCTATAACTTTATTTCTTTTTATGATTATTAACGCTTTTTTTGCTCTTGGCCTTATCTCTGCGTTCTTTAGTCTTTTTGGCAACCGGCTTTCCGGTCTTCTTCCAGCGCTCCTTTTTGTGCGGCTGGGATGCAGCGGCTCTTTTTGCAGCTGATTTTGCCTCGCGCTTTGCTTCTTCCTCCTGTTTCATGGCAAGAAGCGTCTCCTCGTCAAACACGAGTGAATCTATGAGATTCCAGATTTCGTCCCTGCCTTCCTTTGACATGGACGAAAACGGTATAACTACCGTGCCCGGCTTCACATGAAGCACATCCTTGATAGTCTTTATGTGTGCGGCAATCTGGCTTTTTTTCAATTTATCAGATTTGGTTGCAATGATAATCGGTGCAAAGCCCTGGTTTACCATCCAGTCATACATCATGATATCATTGTCCGATGGCTCATGCCTTATATCTATTAAAAGAAACACTGCCTGAAGCTTTTTTGAGGTGTGAAGATAGTTTTCTATCATCTGTCCCCATTTAGCTTTTATCTCGATATTGGCGTTGGCATAGCCATAGCCCGGCAGATCGACCAGATACATGGCGTCATTGACGTTATAAAAATTGATGGTCTGTGTCTTGCCGGGCTGTGAAGAGATCCTGGCAAGTGACTTTCTGTTCATGAGCGCATTGATCAGTGACGACTTGCCTACATTTGACTTGCCGGCGAATGCCACTTCATTATACTCATTGTCAGGGATTGTGCTTGTAATTCCGCAAACTGTCTCTAAATTAACACTTTTAATTACCATAATCTCTTCCTCATTCTTATTTTACAAATGCTATCTTCTCCACCTGTGAAAATCTCTCCACCGGCACGATTTCCATGCCGTCTGTTATTTCTTTTGAAATCTCCTCCAGGTCCTTTTCATTATCCTTTGGAATACATACTGTTTTTATTCCGATTACCTTGGCTGCAAGCAGCTTTTCCTTGAGTCCTCCTATCGGAAGCACCCTGCCGCGCAGTGTTATCTCGCCTGTCATGGCTACATCTGCCCTGACAGCTCTGTCTGTAATGGCTGAGAGCATGGCTGTCGCCATAGTGATACCTGCAGATGGTCCGTCCTTTGGCACTGCGCCCTCCGGGATATGTATATGGATATCATGCTTCGTGTAAAACTCTGCATCAATGCCATATCCTTCGCTTATTGAGCGCACATAGCTAAGTGCCGCCTGTGCCGACTCCTTCATCACGTCGCCTAGCTTACCGGTGAGCACGAGCTCACCCTTGCCCGGCAGCACATTCACCTCAACCTCGAGTGTGACTCCGCCCACGCTGGTCCATGCGAGTCCTCTTACGATTCCCACCTCAGCGTGATCATTTTTCTTCTCCGGACTGTACTTCGGATTGCCCAGATACGTCTTAAGATTGGTCTTTGTAACCTTTACAGCAGCTTCGCTGTCCTTGAAGATTTCCCTGGCAGCCTTGCGGCACAGCTTGCCGATAGTCCTCTCAAGGCTTCTGACTCCGGCCTCTCTGGTGTACAGCCTGATGATATCCTTTAAAGCACCATCTGTTATCGTAAGCTGTTCCTTTTTAATTCCGTTTTTGCTCTTTTGCTTCTCAACCAGGTGTTCCTTTGCTATGTGAAACTTCTCATTTTCAGTGTAGCTTGACACCTCAATAAGCTCCATCCTGTCAAGAAGCGGCTTTGGAATGCCTGAAACCTCATTTGCCGTTGCAATAAAAAGCACTTCCGACAAATCCACAGGCATCTCAATGTAATGATCCCTGAATCTGCTGTTCTGCTCACTGTCAAGCACCTCGAGAAGAGCGGCTGATGTGTCACCCTTGTAGTCACTTGACACCTTATCTATCTCATCCAACAGCATGAGAGGATTTGCAACGCCTGCCTGTCTTAAGCCATTTACTATACGGCCCGGCATAGCGCCGATATATGTCTTTCTGTGTCCACGGATTTCTGCCTCATCGCGCACACCACCAAGAGAAATACGCACATATTTCTTCTCCAGTGCAGACGCAATTGAACGGGCTATGCTTGTCTTTCCTGTTCCCGGAGGACCTACAAGACAAATTATAGGACTCTCTCCCTTGCTTGTCAGATTTCTGACTGCCAGAAACTCAAGTATTCTCTCCTTGACATCCTTTAATCCGTAGTGATCATCATCGAGCACCTGTGCTGCATGGTCAAGATCCTTGTTGTCCACAGACATCTTGTTCCACGGAAGCTCAAGTACAGTCTCTATATAGCCTCTCTCAACTGTGCTCTCTGATGAGCTGCTGCTCATATTTCTAAAGCGCTTTATCTCTTTTTTCGTCTTTTCCTTTACGTAGTCAGGCGCATCTAACTCAGATAGTTTTTTCTCATATTCATCAGCCTCCGAGTCAGCATTCTCGCCCAGCTCCTCACGTATCACACCAAGCTGTTCACGAAGCACATACTCCTTCTGATGCTTATCCACACGAACCTTTACTTTTTTCTGAAGCTCATTCTTTATGGAAATAACCTCCACCTGGGAGAGAAGTAATGATACTATAACCTGATATCTGTCATTGATATCCTCTGCCTCAAGCACCTGCTGCTTAAGCTCATATGACACCGGCAGATTGTTGGTTACATAATCAATGAGCTTTTCAAGATCCTCATACTGATCTATCTGTCTGATAAGCTCCTTGCTGATTTTGCCGACGACTGCCGCATATCTGTGAAAAGCCTCTCTGACTCCGAGAAGCATGGCTTCCCTGAGATCATCCGGCAGGCTGTCTGCATTACTATCACAATAACAGATTTCTGCCTCAAGGTACTTCTCATTATCGGTAAAGCCAAGCAATGCTGCCCGGCTTATTCCATCTACAAGTATTCTCACAACATCATTCTGTAATCTGACAACCTGCTTTATATCAGCAACAATACCCATCTGATAGAGGTCTTCCTGAGTCGGGTCCTCACTGTCCACATTCCTTTGTGTGACAAGATAAATCTTTTGATCCTGCTCCATAGCCTCCTCGACAGCACGAAGAGAGCGCTCTCTGCTGATGTCGAAATGGGCAATCATCCCCGGCAGAATAGTAAGCCCTCTCAGCGCTACTGCAGGCATATTCATAATCTGTTCTTCCACTTATATCTCCTGTATTATTGCACAGCCATGCATAACAAACCGCTGTACAATTTATATTATCCGATGCTGTATCTTTTGTAAAATACCGCCATGTACTTACGATGCCTCTTTTTCCTCGATATATGCCTCAGGCACGCAATCACCATCAAGCTTTAAGTTTTCCTCAACGATATCCTTGTCTATTACACATCTGCTGATGCTCTTGTCTGATGGTATACGATACATAAGGTCAAGCATAACAGCCTCCATGATGGCACGAAGTCCTCTGGCTCCTGTCTTTCTCTCAAGTGCCTTGTCAGCGATGGCATTTACTGCATCGTCTGTGAACTCAAGACCTACTCCGTCAAGCTCAAAAAGCTTGGTGTACTGCTTGATAAGCGAGTTCTTAGGCTCCTTAAGTATACGGATAAGTGCATCCCTGTCGAGTGCCTCGAGAGAAACGGTAATAGGTACACGTCCGATAAACTCAGGAATCAATCCAAACTTTACAAAATCCTGTGGAAGTGCATGCTTAAACGCCTCTCCTACATTGAGCTCTGTCTTTGACTTTACATCTGAATTGAAGCCTATAGATGATGTATCCATACGGCTGTCGATAATTTTTTCCAGACCATCAAATGCTCCACCGCAGATAAAAAGTATATTAGTAGTATCAATAGGAATAAGCTCCTGCTGCGGATGCTTTCTTCCGCCCTGTGGCGGTACAGATGCCTCTGTGCCCTCAAGAATCTTTAAAAGAGCCTGCTGTACACCCTCGCCTGACACATCTCTGGTGATTGAGACATTCTCTGATTTCTTTGTAATTTTATCTATCTCATCTATATAAATGATACCATGCTCTGCACGCTCGATATCATAATCTGCCGCCTGAATAAGCTTTAATAGGATATTCTCCACATCCTCACCTACATATCCTGCCTCTGTAAGTGTTGTAGCATCAGCGATAGCAAATGGAACATTTATCACTCTGGCAAGTGTCTGCGCAAGAAGTGTCTTTCCTGAGCCTGTAGGTCCAAGCATGAGAATATTACTCTTCTGAAGCTCTACATCTGATGTATCACCTGCCAGTACTCTCTTATAGTGATTGTAAACAGCAACCGAAAGCACCTTCTTTGCCTGGTCCTGTCCTATTACATAATCGTCCAAAAACGCCTTAAGCTCCTCCGGAGTAACAAGATTTATATCATCCTTAGCGCTGCTTTTGTTCTCATGGCCCTCTACGCCTTCTTCCTCAAGAATCTCGGCACATATATCTATACACTCATCGCAGATAAAAGCTCCATTAGGTCCGGAAATCAAACGATTTACCTGGTCCTGTGTCTTACCGCAAAATGAGCAGCGAATCTTTCCGTCGTTTTTTCCTGCCATTATTAACTCCTTTTATTGCATGAGGGCATCCCATATGGGGTACCCTCTTAAATTCATCTAACTTCTGATTATCTGTTTGTTATTACACTGTCTATGAGACCATACTCTGCGGCTTCCTGTGCTGACATATAGTTGTCTCGCTCTGTATCAGCTGCAATTGTCTCGTATGGCTTGCCTGTATTGGCTGCTAAAATTTCGTTTAATCTCTTCTTTGTCTTTAAAATATTTTCTGCAGCAATCTGAATCTCAGTAGCCTGACCCTTTGCACCGCCCGATGGCTGATGAATCATAATCTCTGCATTTGGAAGAGCATATCTCTTGCCCTTTGCACCGCCTGCAAGAAGGAAAGCTCCCATGCTGGCTGCAAGACCGATACAGATTGTTGAAACATCACACTTGATGTACTGCATAGTATCGTAAATAGCAAGTCCTGCTGTAACCATTCCACCCGGTGAATTGATGTAAAGGTGGATATCCTTATTCGGATCCTCAGACTCAAGGAATAAAAGCTGGGCAACAACAAGGCTGGCTGTTGTCTCATTTACTTCCTCTCCAAGGAAAATGATACGATCTTTTAATAATCTGGAGTAAATGTCGTAGTTGCGCTCTCCTCTGCTAGTCTGTTCAATGACATATGGTACTAAACTCATATAAAATACCTCCTTTATAAAAGCTCAAAAGACCGGCTCAGAAAATAGGCTTCTGAGCCAGTCCATCAAATTTTGATTCAAAAATCTTATTCTTCTGTAGACTCTTCTGCATCAGCCTTTTTCTTTGCCTTTGCACGCTCTTTAACGTTGTCCATGATAAGATCTACGGCCTTTGTGATAGCAAGGTCTTTCTTCATAGACTCCTTCTCAGCATCTCCCATGTACTCTTTAAGCTTATCAGCCTCCATGCCGTATGCCTTAGCCATCTTCTCTACCTCAGCATCGATATCTGCATCAGTAACCTCGATGTTCTCCTCCTTGGCAATCTGCTCAAGTACAAGGCTGCTCTGGATACGTGTTGTAGCCTCAGGACGAACCTGATCCTTAAGCTGGTCAACTGTCATGCCTGAGAACTGTAAGTACTGCTCCATTGTAAGACCGCTCTGTGCGATTCTCTGAGCGAACTCCTCAACCATTGTCTCACACTGTGTCTCGATCATTGCCTCAGGAAGATCCATCTTTGACTTATCGATAATCTTCTGGATAGCCTCATCCTCTTTAGTCTTCTTAGCTTCTGTCTCTTTCTTCTCTGTGAGGTTCTTTTTGATTTCCTCTTTGTACTCAGCTAATGTATCAACACCTGCTACATCCTGTGCAAACTCATCATCAAGCTCTGGAAGCTCCTTAGCCTTGATCTCGTTGATCTTAACCTTGAATGTAGCCGGCTTTCCTGCAAGGTCTGCTGCCTGATACTTCTCAGGGAATGTTACATTGACCTCAACCTCATCGCCTGTGTTCTTTCCTACTAACTGATCCTCGAATGTATCGATGAATGTGTGTGAACCGATCTCTAATGGATGATTCTCACCCTTTCCACCCTCGAAAGCTACTCCGTCAACAAATCCCTCAAAGTCGATAACTGCTGTATCTCCCTCTGCTACAGGACGATCTGTAACTGTAACTGTTCTTGCATTTTTGTTTCTCTGGTTCTCAAGCTCAGCGTCAACCTCTTCATCAGAAACTGATGTGTCGATCTTTGTAACTGTAACGCCCATGTACTTACCAAGAGTAACCTCAGGTCTTACAGCAACCTCTGCTGTGTAGATGAAAGGCTGTCCCTTCTCAATCTGAGTAACCTCAACTGTTGGGCGTGAAACAATGTCAACACCGCTCTCGTCAACTGCACCTGCGTATGTCTGCTGCATAAGAATGTTTGCTGCATCCTCGTAGAACACACCTGCTCCATACATTTTCTCAATCATAGCTCTTGGCACTTTTCCTTTACGGAATCCAGGTACACTAATCTGTTTCTTCTGCTTCTGATATGCAGAATCCAATGCTTTCTCTAATTCCTCAGCTGCTACCTCAATAGTAAGCTTCGCCATATTATGCTCTAAATTCTCAACCTGTACACTCATGTCAATCGTTATCCTCCTTAAAAATATATATGAATGGTATGTACATCAAATGTAATGTGGGCATGCTTTTTAAACTGCTAAGCCCAGTCATTGGATGATTATAACACAACAAATCCACTATTTCCAGTGTTTTTTACATTAAATTTGCTTTTGTGTATAATTCCATAAATTGTCAGCAATACCAAAACATATTTTTGTCATTTTACGGCATAATATTTCCATACACATACAGCTTGTGTATAACGTTTTAAAAGGAGGTATTGCATTATGGCAGCATCAAGTAGTAAAAAGGCTTCTGTACCGGAGGCAAAAGAGGCTATGAGCCGTTTCAAGGAAGAGGTTGCTTCAGAGCTTGGAGTTCCTTTAAAGGAGGGCTACAACGGTGACCTTACTTCTAAGCAGGCCGGTTCAATCGGTGGCGAGATGGTCAAGCAGATGATCATGAAGCAGGAGCAGCAGATGAAATAAGCTCTGCAATAGCAGGCTTCAAATGTACGCTTCAAATGCAAGCATAAAAAGAGGCCGCGCACCATGGGGTTGGTGTGTGACCTCTTTTGTTATAATACTAATGATATGAGGGTCAAAAGGTATTTTGCCCCTCATTTATGATTAATCTGATTATTTGCTGAACGTTGTATTAGTATACCAGTCCCTGTCGAATATGCTCTACTGTGGCATCGTCTGTGAAGTATCTGACAAGCTCGAGTGCAAACGCAATAGCTGTTCCCATTCCACGACTTGTAATCACATTGCCATCCACAACTACAGGCTGCTCAAGCCACTGTGCACCGAGCAGCTTTTCCTCAAAGCCCGGATGACAGGTAGCTTTTTTGCCCTCAAGTATATGATTCTCACCGAGCACGCTAGGCGCTGCACATATCGCTGCAACAAGCTTTCCCTCAGCGGCAAATCTCTTAATTGTCTTTACTACGGTCTCATCCGCACCGAGGTTTAATGTACCCGGCATGCCTCCCGGCAGTACGATTGCATCGTAGCTGTCAAAATCAGCCTGTGCCTTTGTTGTATCTGTCTTAAATGTCACCTGATGAGAGCTTGTCACCTCGGCTTTTTCCGTGATTGATATGGTTTCAATCTCAAGCTTTGCTCTTCTAACTATATCTACTACTGTAAGTCCTTCAATCTCCTCACAGCCATCTGCCATAAAAATTCCTACTTTAATCATATTTTTCTCCTTTATTTTTCTTTGATAATACTATGATACCTTTTGACCCTTTAATCATACTATAAAAAGCCGCGGTTCGTCCTTGAATTTTTAAATGCCGGTCATTATAATCATACATAAATGATATGAGGGTAAAACAAAAATATAAAACGTAACTATAAATCTACCAGTAACCTGAAAGGATATACCATGGAAATCGAAAGAAAATACTTACTTAAACAGCTTCCTTCCAATTTAGACAGCTACGCGAGCAAAAAAATCGCCCAGGGCTATCTGTGCACCTCGCCTGTTGTCAGAGTCAGACGCTCAAATGACAGCTATTATATGACATACAAGGGAGCCGGTCTTATGGTGCGCGAGGAGTACAATCTTCCTCTCACAAAAGAAGCATACGACCATCTTGTCCAAAAGATTGACGGTCGTCTCATCGAAAAGACACGCTATCTCATACCTCTTGACGGTGGCCTGACCGCAGAGCTTGATGTATTTGAGGGTGACCTGGCTCCTCTTACACTTGTGGAGGTTGAATTCGACTCTGTCGACGCAGCAAATGAATTCACAGCGCCTGACTGGTTTGGCAAGGATGTCACTGAATCCGGCAAATATCACAACAGCTATCTGAGCCGATTGGAAAATTCATAGTACTGCCTGGTCTTTATCGTATTCTTTAAATCATCATACCGCTTTTGCAATGGGCCCTCAGGAACTACAACATCCATAACCACCGCTATGTCATCTATAAGGCGGTCGGTTATGATATCCCTCATTGAAATAAGTATATTGTACTTCTCTTCAAAGGTATCCGCATCAAGAAACTCCAGCAAACGCGGATCCGGTGCCTGGCCTTCATCTGCATCCGGTGCCGGCTCATAACATGCCTGTGTCTGAACACTCACAGCTTCAGGTGCATTAGCTGCAATCTCATTAGTGCTCAAAGAGATACTCTTTCCCGACATATCCTCCGGCTTATCCTTAAGCGTGATCTTCTCAAATCTGTATTTCTGCTTCACATCAGGATATTTCTCATGGTCCACCTCGCTTACAAACATGTCGAGTGGTCTGGCGTATATCCCAAAATCATCATATAAAGCCTGATAAATCACAAGCTTTTCCCCTGTCTCTGAATGTGTCGCCACTGTAACTATCTGATACAGCTTATTCTTAAAGTGTCTGTAAAGCTCTCCGGGCTTTGGTGTTCTGTCCATCATTTCTGCCTCTTTTCCTATTATTTAAAAGTTGTTAATCATGTCTAAGCCTTCCCCAAGGAAATCTCTCTCAAACTCCAGATTGCCGCTGTATCCCATGGCAATCAGATCCTCAACACTGCCAAACATACTCTGTGTCTCAGCCTCTATAATCTTTGCACCATCGGCTGCTTTATTATGCAGTGTCTGGCAGTTTCTTGAGTGCTCCTGCGTCATCCTCTGCTGTGCCTCGCTATGTCCGTGCATAGTCTCAAGCTCTTTTTGTGTCGTATCATCAGCAAAGCGTGCGTTATTTTTCACGGCCCTCTGCACTATATCCGGATTGCTCTGCTGTGGCTGTACTCTCTGCTGCATCTGTGGTCTCTGAGCCTGCTGTGCTCTCTGCTGCATCTGTGGCTGTGGTTTCTGCTGATATGTCTGGTTCAATGCATTCATACCCGACTGAACTGTATTCTGCATGCTGTTCCATATCTGCTGCATCTGCTTCTGCTGCGGTCTCGGTTTGTTTGGCTGCGTATTTTTGCTGCCTGCATTCTTTGATTTTTTATTAATATAAAAAATTGCTCCTAAGATAATTGCCCAAATTATAATATCCATATTCTGCTCCTTTATCAATCTGCATTTTCTATGTCAATCCCTGAATATCCTGCACATATCGCGCAGTATGTACTCTGCTGTCTGTTCCGGCTCCCATTGCTTTTCAACGCCCACAAGGAGCGGCTTAAGCTCTGACAGTATCCTTGCCGTGCGCCGGTCTGTCGTGCCCTCATACTTATCATTTATAGCCTCAGCCTGCTTCACACATGCCTCAAGCTGCTTTAATATATCCTTCCAGAACTCCTCGTAATATATCTCATGCACTCTCTTAGTCTTTTGTGTGAAATTTAGCTCTGCAAGCTCTTTGTTGTTGTGCCCCAGATAGAAATATGACAGAGCAAACAAATCAGGCTTTTTCCTTTCAAGCCCCTCATTTGTCAGGTGTATCAGATTCTCTATCTCACTCTGTAAAATGATACCGTTGTCAAAGGATGACAGATATCTCTCCCCCTGCTTTACAACAGAGTCCAGAGTCGTGTGAAAATCCGTGTCCACCTTGCTGATTAAAAATTCATCGTCAAAAATGCCGCTTTTCGCTTTGCAAGCCTTTATCAGCTCTCCAAAGAGCTTCCGGTCAGCCCCTGTGAGCTCACGATACCCAATAACTTGCTGCTCAAGCTCCTTTAAATCTGAAAGCAGGCTGCTTAAACCTGTCTTCACGCCATAATAGCGCTTTGCAACACCGGAGGAATTCTTTTTGGTTTTGACATACAGCTTAAGCCAGCTGTTGACCACTGTCATGTCGGCACCTGCCGTATCCATCGCTGTCTTAAATTTCTTTTCCGTATCACTTAGTCCTAAAATCATCACACACCCTCAAACATCATTCTAAAACCATATAATAACAATTCTACACCATTATCATATTTTTTTAAAGAGCCTTTTTTCTCTCTGAAAAGCCCACTTTAATCGAGTAGGAGGCGGTGACTAACCGCCGTCCTCTCACAGCACCGTACGTACCGTTCGGTATACGGCGCTTTCAATAGTTGACGTGCACAGACTGATAGGCTGTGGCTAAATCGTAAAAGCCACTGTTTATCAGTCTTTCTTTATTCAGCGCCCAAATCACAGCTTTGTTATTGCTGATATACCAATACTTTCTGCGACTGTTTGCTATTGTTGACGCATAGTGTTCTGGGATTCCCAGCTTGACTAGATTTTTATATTTCGTTCTAGGTTTCTTCCACTGTTTCCATATGCACATGCGTATTCTGTGATAGAGCCATCCGTTGATATCATCTATGTTGTTCTTCATGCTTGCAATTCCGTAGTAGTTAAGCCATCCTCTTGCATATACTTTGATTTTCTCAAGGCTTGGCTTGATTGACTGACATCGCTTACGGGAAGATAACTCCTTCAGTCTGGACTTAAACTTCTTCCATGACTTCGGATGAACTCGGACATATATGCCTTTTCCGTTCCTTCCCAATGCAAAGCCAAGGAATTTAAAATTTCGGATTGCAAACACGCTGACTGTACGGCTCTTTTCTCGGTTGACTGTAAGTTTCAGCCTCTCCTCAAGATATTTTGTACTGCTTTCCAAGAGTCTCTCTGATGCTCGCTTGCTCTTTGCAAGAAGCACGATGTCATCTGCATATCTTATGCATGGAACACCTCTTTTCAGGTATTCCTGGTCGAACTCATTGAGGTAGATGTTTGCCAGCAATGGTGATAGATTTCCACCTTGTGGTGAGCCTTCCTCTGTGTCAATGACCACTCCGTTTTCCATTACACCGCTTTTCAGATAGCGCTTTATCAACTGTACTACACGTTCATCTTTTACATTCTTTCGTAGAAGATTGATGAGAATTTCGTGATTAAGAGTATCGAAGTACTTTGACAAGTCAAGGACTACAGCAAATGTATAGCCTTGTTCTGCATACTCCTTAACCTTAAGTATTGCATCTTTTGCACTTCTGTTCGGACGATAGCCATAGCTACCATCTGCAAACAGCGGTTCATAGATTGGCACTAACTGTTGGGTTATTGCCTGTTGAAGTGTACGGTCTATCACTGTTGGTATGCCAAGCTTTCGCACACCACCATCTGGTTTGGGAATTTCAACTCGTCTTACTGGAGACGGAGTATACTTTCCACGATAAATGCGGTCAGTTATCTCTTGTTGATGTTCCTTTAGATATGGAAGAGCCTCTTCAATGGTCATGCCATCAATTCCCGGCGCTCCCTTGTTTGCCTTAACTCTCTTATACGCTCTGTTAAAGTTGTCTTTATACAGTATCGTTTCCAAAAGTCTCGGCTGTGCACTGTCTCTTTCTTTCCATATCCGATTGAATGACCTAGACGCTTTCACATACCCTTCATGTTCCGCATTATCTCTTTGCGAACAGCCATTGTTTTCAATGTTTTCTGCCATAGACGGTCATTCCTCCTTTCTCGGTCATACTCAAGACTCCTACTGATTCGGTCCTTCACCTCTCGGCTACTATGACCTCTGCTGACTTCTATGCGTTCAGCATTGCTTTATGCAATGGTTACCTCTTTCAAGGCATACCGCACAGACCTCCCTAGGTACCACACGTTTCTTCCTCTCCATCCATCTGCCT
>OLOK01001391.1_pt1 | contig 20505 bp, 19 predicted proteins | sample 1672591 | NCBI WGS metagenome assembly OLOK01 (sample SAMEA3136703, study PRJEB25190) | human gut metagenome | biome: human gut; feature: human-associated habitat; material: faeces | place: Austria | collected 2013 | reverse complement strand
CCGCCGGAGCGGTGCTTGAGCCGTTAGGCGGGAATTGTGCGGTATTGCCTTTACTATTCTTTTGTTCTCTGTTCTTTATGAGATGATCGTCTGAGAAAAGCAACGGAAATCAAGTGACCCAAAGCCGTCTTATTTCTTTTTGTTTTTCTTTTCCTGGCGCTCCTGCTCTTTGATCAGGCGCTTGCGCTTCTGCTTTTCGGTTTCCACGCGGGGCCAGGGGTTCCAGGTGCCCTCGTTTTCGTGCATCCAGTGGGCGAAGGGATACAAAAGGATGGCCAAACCGCCCAGCAGAATCAGCAGGTAGATGGCGGCGGACAGATCGACCGCCATATCCAGCGCGTCAAGGGCCGCCATCAAAAAGCCGGCATACATGGCGAACTGCCCATTATAGCGGACATAGCGGTTCCAGTTTTCTTCTTTTATGGCGTCCCGCCCCTGGTCCCCCCAGATGCGGGGATTTTTGGTAACGGCATAACCGTAATACGCCAGCACAAGGCCGACAACAAGCATAAACTGGAACATAGCGTTTCCTCACTTTGAGCTGTATATTACAGGCCCATTTTTTTGTAGAATGGGGTAAAATCAAAGGTGGCAAAATAGTCTGCCGGGGTCTCGGCGCGGCGGATCAGTTGGTGAGAGCCATCCTCGCACAGCAGCACTTCGGCGCTGCGCAGCTTGCCGTTGTAGTTATATCCCATCGAGAAGCCATGGGCACCGGTATCGTGGATGACCAGTACATCGCCCATATCGATCTTGGGCAGCATACGATCAATGGCAAACTTATCATTGTTCTCGCACAGACCGCCGACCACATCGTATTTATGGTCGCAAGGGGCGTTCTCTTTGCCCAGCACGGTGATGTGGTGGTAGGAACCGTACATGGCCGGGCGCATCAGGTTGGCAGCGCAGGCATCCAGGCCGATATACTCTTTATAAATGTGCTTTTCGTGGATGGCTGTGGCAACCAGGCAGCCATACGGAGCCAGCATAAAGCGCCCCATCTCGGTAAAGATGGCAACGTCGCCCATACCGGCGGGCACCAGGATCTCCTCAAACTTTTTGCGGACACCCTCGCCAATGGCCAGGATATCATTGGAGCGCTGCTCCGGCTTGTAGGCAACGCCGACGCCGCCGGACAGGTTGATGAACTTGATGTGTGCACCGGTCTTTTGGTGCAGACGCACAGCCAGGTTGAACAGGATACCGGCCAGTTCCGGGTAATAATCATCGGTAACGGTATTGCTGGCCAGGAAAGCATGAATGCCGAAGTTCTTTGCACCCAGTGCCATCAGGCGGGTATAAGCTTCGGTCATCTGCTCTTCGGACATGCCGTACTTGGAATCGCCGGGGTTATCCATGATGCCGTTGCCCAGGTCAAAGGTTCCGCCGGGGTTAAAGCGGCAGCAGATCGTTTCGGGGATACCTGCCACATTCTTGAGGAAATCCACATGGGTCAGGTCGTCCAGATTAATGTAAGCGCCCAGGTCATACGCCTTCTTCATGTCCTGCACCGGCGTTTCGTTGGAGGAGAACATGATATCGCTGCCGCTGAAGCCACAGGCTTCGCTCAGCAGCAGTTCGGTGTAGCTGGAGCAGTCCACGCCGCAGCCTTCCTCTTTCAGGATGCGCAGCAGGTACGGGTTGGGGGTTGCCTTAACGGCAAAAAACTCCTTAAAACCTTTGTTCCATGCAAAAGCTTTGTTGACAAGGCGTGCATTGGCGCGGATGCCTTTTTCGTCATAAAGATGGAACGGGGTAGGCACATCGGCAATAATTTCCTGTGCCTGCTCAAGGGTGATGAACGGTTTCTTTTCCGGCATAATACTACTTCCTTCCCTCTTGTTGCGCGGCGCGGCACTTCCCCTGCCCTTTTTTGCACATACAGGGCGTATGCGGCCCGCTGGGGCGTACCGTAAAGCAAACGTGGTGAAAATATTCCACCCGCTTGTTTGCTTATTCGATACGCTCTGACCCTCTATGAATAAATATACAGTTATTATATTGCTTTTGCCGCCGCAGGGCAAGAGCTTTTTGAAAAAATGCCGGAATGGTGCAAAAATGCCCCGCATACCGCAGGGCATGCAGGGCAAAAGTATGGATCGTGATAAAAATTCAGGGGGTCAATCCCCTACCGCGCTGTGCCGCATGGCAAGGTGGCCGGCAAGCAGGCGGTTTTCCAGGTGTTTGACCGTCCACAGGTAAGCCGGGTACAGGAACAGGCAGGCCGCCACCCAGGCTACCGGGTTGGACAGCTCTGCGCCAAAATAGCCCAGCACCGGAATCAGCACCAGGGCGATAACGGTACGCGCCACCATTTCGGCCACACCGGCCATCATGGCAAGTGTGGAATAGCCCAGCCCCTGAATGGTATAGCGCCATACGATGAGCGCGCCGAGCGGGATAAAGAACAGACTGTTCCAGAACATATAATCCCGCGCCATCGCCACGATCTCAACCTCGGTCTTGGTATCCAGGAAGAGGCCGATGATCACGACATCGCCAAAGTGCAGGGCAATAAAAGCAAGGACGGAATAAGCAACCACCATAATGTAGGAGCTTTTTACACCGCTGCGCACACGGTCCAGCCGGGCCGCGCCAAGGTTCTGGCCTGCATAGGTTGCCATAGCGGTGCCGATGCTTTCCAACGCACAGGAGAGCAGGTTTTGGGTTTTGCCCGCAGCCGTAATGGCGGCAACCACAGAGCTGCCCAGCCCGTTGACGGCCCACTGCATTATAACGCCGCCCACGGCCGTGATGGTACACTGCAGGCCCATGGGCAGGCCCATAGCAGACAGGCGGCGGCAGGTAGAGCGGCTGTATTTCCATTCATCCCGCGTCATATGCAGGATCTTGAACTTTTTGATCAGATAGATCAGGCTGATCACGCCGGAGATTGCCTGCGAAACATCGGTTGCCACAGCGGCACCCAAAACACCCATATTAAAGTTGATGATGAGCACCAGATCCAGCACAATGTTGACAGCGCTGGTCAGCACCAGGAAGTAAAGCGGGGTTTTGCTGTCGCCCAAAGCGCGCATGATGGCCGAAACCATATTATAGAGAAAAACAAAGGGAATTCCCGCAAAGATCCAGCCAATGTAGGTGCTGGCACCATCAATAATGTCCGCCGGGGTCTGCATCAGCTCCATAATGGGGCGGGTCAGCGCCACCGTGACAACGGTAAGCACAACACCCCAGGCAATGCACAGCCAGGTTGCATTGGCCACATGGCGGCGCAGGTCGCTGTCATCATGGGCACCAAACAGCTGTGCGATGGGAATAGCAAAGCCGTTGCACATGCCAATAACAAAACCCAGGATCAGATAGTTGACCGAGCCGGTAGCGCCAACTGCCGCCAGCGCATTGACACCGACAAAACGGCCCACAATGATGGTATCTGCCAGGCTGTAAAACTGCTGGAACAGGTTGCCCAGCATCAGCGGCAGGGTGAACAACAGGATGATTTTGAACGGATTTCCGCTCGTTAAATCTTTGGTCATATGCGTTCCCTCAACAAGATCATTTTTCCACACAAAACAACGCGCAAAAGTAAAAAAGAGGGTGGTTGGCACCCTGTTTTGCTCAAGCGCGGAGTTAATTATACTATAACAAAAGAAAAAATCAAGTGGGCTGCAAAGAAAAATATATTCCCCCAAAGCAGCGGCTGAATTGTATGCTTTTACAGCGCCACTGGAGCTCACGCCGAACAGCCAACAAGAAAAGCCGCACACCCGAAGATGTACGGCTTACCTTGGCAGGGGTAGAAGGATTCGAACCCTCGGCACGCGGTTTTGGAGACCGCTGCTCTACCAACTGAGCTATGCCCCTATGTAAAAAGCCCACAGTAACCAACGTGCTGTGGGCTTTGCTATGGAGCTGTTAGGCAGATTCGAACTGCCGACCTCATCCTTACCAAGGATGCGCTCTACCGACTGAGCTATAACAGCATGTGGCGACCCGGATCAGGCTCGAACTGACGACCTCTAGCGTGACAGGCTAGCGTTCTAACCAACTGAACTACCGGGCCAAGCCCTTTCGCGCTTTGCATCAGGCGTTACCTGACCGCTGCAACATGATTGATTATACTGGATTATACCCCAACTGTCAAGCACTTTTTTGATTTTTTTGCCATTTTTCTTGTGTTTCGCGCATCAGCGTCAATAAAGTTTTGGGCGGGTGCTCTTGTGCTTTCCTCTGCTGACCACGGCCATGCCGCAGCGTTAATTTGCAGTTGCTCTTTCCCGACTACAACATTTTTTGTTACAGCGTTAATGTGCAGAAAGCCGCCGCGTCATCATCGCGCAAGGCCACAAGAGCTCTTTCGTTATTTTCAAAATCGTTTGGCTCCATCTTCTCTGCCCCAAAAATGCTGCTGCTTTCCATGGGCAGCCTGCTGCAAAAGCGATGGTCCCATCCCACAGTTCATGGCCGGGTGCCATTACGATAATTTTCTCCAACTTATTCTCCTTGAAACCCTTCGGATTTTAACGAATCGAACCGCAAACAAAAAGCACAGCAGTTTTTCGATACATCTGTATCACAACTGCTGTGCTTTTGGCAGGGGTAGAAGGATTCGAACCCTCGGCACGCGGTTTTGGAGACCGCTGCTCTACCAACTGAGCTATGCCCCTATGTAAAAAGCCCACAGTAACCAACGTGCTGTGGGCTTTGCTATGGAGCTGTTAGGCAGATTCGAACTGCCGACCTCATCCTTACCAACCACCGTAGAGCCTTCCAGCCCTTGCTGTATAAGGCTTTGCGGCGTTTTTTTGTCCAAAAAGGATGAGGTCGCAGCCTGTTTATTCCATTGTTTCCGTCCGCTCATTTCCCCGTGTGGGTCACGGTGTGGGTCAAGCAGACACCTCTGCGTCAAAGAAACCGCGGACAGGCTTCGCCGTCATATTTCGTTTTGCCATTTCTCTCTCGTAATTGATTCGGGTAATTTCCTCAATGAAAGCTTTCTGCTTTTCGCTGGCTTTCGACCATGACACGCCGAATTTCTGGCACATCGCAAAAAAGATACGATACCACAATCTATCTTCTTCCGTTTCGTGGGTGAAGTACCACTTCGCGTCTTCCATTGTCAGCCCTCCTCATAGACAATATGGACGGTGACCACATCTTCGCTGATCTCATAAACTCCCAAGGCCACCAATTCACCAACCTGTGTTTTTAGTCCATAGATTTCAAATTTGCCTTTTGAGATATACTCGCTGGTCTAATCCGTCTGCCACCGCGGTTCTCTTGTCGTTGTCGCGGCATCTTGCTATGTCATCGGTTCAATAACTATGGGCAACTGCTGATTGGTGGCATCATAAACAAACGGTCGAAACTGCACAGTCCTCACCTCTTAAATAGCATACCACAGTTTCTGCAAAAAATGAAGTGGCAAATTGAAGCTGTCGCAGTTATGCTTCTCGTTCAAAAAACGCACCGCTGTAAATAAAGAATACTCCCCCCGCATTTGTGATCTCTTTACTAAAATAGAAAACCACAAATTAATACATCCCTCCATCTTTATCTACTTACAGCCGCTCCATATCTTTTGCAAACTCGTTCATACGGACATCCGCGTTAAAAAAATGGAAACCCCAGATTTTGTATTTGTTGTCATCCACAAAGATTTTTGTTGCGACTGCCTTATCCTCGATTTCAAGCAAGAAGTCCTCTTTCCACTTCCCCTCAGCAATGAGGTGCGTTCCTTTTGGTTCAATGAACACTTGCAACTGCTCATGGCCCACCTCGTTCTGCTTATCTGACTTGTGTATTATAGTGACTTCAAACCCATAAGAAAAATGCTTTGTTGATATGTACGGTATATGATTTTGTTATCGACTCATATACCCAAACAGCGCCAAACAGGACAAACGGCCGCCCTTAAAAGAGTGACCGTTTGTCCTGTTTGAAATAGAGAGTAGAAAAAGCAGGTATCTATAAAAAAACAGCTCATAACTGTTATTTTGAGCGTCAAGATTGCGGTGCAGAATGCAGGATATTCCACGCCTGCACCGCAATTTCCGGGAGGAGTTCATAGCTAAGCATCAAATCTCCATTTTTCATTGCCATCGTATCCGCTGTATCCGGAATGTAGGTAAGGTCATGGTCACCACACTTATGGGGCGCACAGCGGACTGCTGCTTCCCATGCGGCGTTTTCCAACGCCTGTGCCTCCGGGAACTGGCGATACTGTTCACGGCAACGGAACTGTTCCCGCACCGTTCCCACTATCCCCAAAAGTCCGCCGACTGCGGCGGCAACACCACAAAGTCGAAGCGCTCCCTCACCGCTATAAAACACGATGGAACCTGCCAGTCCTAAAAGGAAGATGGCTACAAAAGGGAAAATGGCTTTTGCAGACACGCCACCTAAATCTCTTTGGAGCTGTTCGTGGGCACAAGCAGTGCATACATGAAATTCCGCTGGAGCACCTACAGCCTGTACCCGCTTTTCTCCGCTCGGCTCGCGAAGGTGCAATGTATGAATCGTCAGTGCCCGAAAATGATACTGTGCCGCTGCACCGCATTGAATACAAGCATACTTTTTCATAATTCACCACATGGGGGCGCACTATTATCGGTGCGCCCCCATTTTTGCGCTGTTACAGAAGCGAACCCAGTGTGGAGAGCAGCAAGCTGCCGATAATCAAAATGATTGCACCGCCAAGTCGAGAAGAAATTTGGGCGAAGGGCATCAATTCCATGCGGTCAGCCGCGGAAAGGACTGCCACATCGCCGGTACCGCCCATGTTTGCCATACAGAGACCTGCGGTGATACCGGCCTCCACCGGATAGAATCCGACCCACTTGCCAACGATGGCCGCACCGAAGAACGCGCCGACACAGGTGACAAGGCACAAAATGAGGTACGTCAAGCTGAAGCTCTCAATAACCGTATCAAGGCTCAGGTAGCACAGGCCGATGCCGACCAGCAGCGTGGTGGTCAGGTTCTTCATCACGAACTGGAACCACTGGTAGCAGGCCACCTCAATATTCTCTGGTAGGAGGTTGCAGATCTTGCAGATGGCTACAGTGATAATCATCCATGCGTAAGCGTGGATGCTGACACTCGGAACAAACTTCGACCAGATTTTAGCCACGATGAAACCCCAGGCGAAGAACGAATTTGAAACAAACAAACCGATACCGAGGTTCTTCACATCGATCTTGTCACGTTTGGCCTGCATCTCAGGACTGATTTCCAATTCCTTTGGATCTACGGTGCCAGTCTGCATCAATGCTCCCTGACCATTCCAGCTCTTACTGGCAATGACCTTGACAACAATGCCGGCAAATACAATAGAAATGGCGTTACCGATAGCGACAGCCGGCGTCATCACAGAGATTGCCTCTGCCGCGGTCATGGTGTTGGAGCTCTCAAAAATCTTTGACAGAGGAACCGCGCCAGCACCCATACCGCCGCCCATGATAGGAAGAGCAATGAGCAACAGAGCTTTGATGGTGCCATAGCCCATGATGGCGGCAGTTCCCATACAGAGGGCAAAGGAGAGAATCAGACCGCCCAAGATGGCTGGGAAGTAACGTGCTGCTGCTTTTTTCAGTAAGGTGCTGTTCATGCCAAGGATTGATCCAGTAATTAGTGCAGCGATATAAAAATCAAGGAAAGCGCCGGTTGGTTTAAAAAAAGATGTAATATTGCCTACCAAATCATAATTGCAGGCCATATTGTAAATCTTGGTGCCGTCATCCAGCGTTTTTGTCAGTGCCGGCAGTAGGTTGAAGTAGTTTAGCAGTGCTGTACCGAACAGGACAACAATGGCACCGCCGCCTAAATAGGAACGGATAATAGGCGTCTTTTCACCGATCTCATAGAGAATCGTGCCCAGCACGATCATGAACGCGAAGCAACCAGACATGCCCTTTGGTAGACTGCCTGTATAAGTAGCGAGCAGAATTACAACGGCAAAAACAGCAAAATAATACCATGGAAGATTAAACAGCTTATAGGTTTCCTTTTTTTCTGACATGGTGATTCCCTCCCAAAAGGATTTGATTTTTCAGGAAATCTGGTATATGCTTATTTAAATACGGGCCACGCCGCTCTTGCGTGCAGCCTCGGCCACAGCCTTTGCCACGGCGGAACCCACTCTGGGATCAAAAGCAGCGGGGATGATGTAATCCTCGGAGAGCTGATCGCCCACAAGCGCCGCCAGTGCTTCCGCCGCCGCAACCTTCATCTCCTCGTTAATATCACTGGCCCGCACATCAAAGGCTCCGCGGAAGATGCCGGGGAAGGCCAGCACATTGTTGATCTGGTTGGGATAATCACTGCGGCCAGTGGAAATGACCTTGGCACCGCCCGCTTTAGCCGCATCCGGGAAAATTTCCGGTGTTGGATTGGCACAGGCGAAGATGATGGCATCCTTGTTCATGGTCTTGACCATTTCAGTGGTGACGGTGTTCGGTGCGCTGACGCCGATAAATACATCCGCACCTACCAGCATATCCGCAAGAGAACCTGCCTTATGGTCAAGGTTCGTAACCTCTGCCATTTCCGCCTTGATCCAGTTCAACCCTTCACGGCCCTTGTAAATTGCGCCCTTGCGGTCGCACATTGTAATATCCTTGAACCCGGCGGAAAGCAACAACTTCGTAATGGCGATGGCTGCCGCTCCTGCACCGGAAGTAACAATCCGCACATCTTCTTTCTTTTTGCCGACTACCTTCAGGGCATTGGTCAGACCCGCCAGCGTAATAACAGCAGTGCCGTGCTGGTCATCGTGGAAAATAGGGATGTCACACTTTTCTTTCAACTTGCGCTCAATTTCAAAGCAACGGGGTGCCGCAATATCTTCAAGGTTAATACCGCCAAAAGAGCCAGAGATGTTGTAGACGGTTTCCACAAATTCATCTACGTCCTTTGTTTTAACACAGATGGGAAATGCGTCTACATCGCCAAATGCCTTGAACAGCACACATTTACCCTCCATAACAGGCATACCGGCTTCAGGGCCAATATCACCTAACCCCAGAACAGCGCTGCCATCCGTAATAACAGCCGCCATATTCCAACGCCGGGTCAGTTCATAGCTCTTAGTGGGATCTTTTTGAATTTCCAAGCAGGGCTGCGCCACGCCGGGCGTGTAAGCTAAAGAGAGGTCATCCTTTGTTTTGACAGGAACACGGGTCACCATTTCGATCTTGCCCTTCCATTCACCGTGCAATCTCAAAGATTCTTTTGCATAATCCATTGTTTATTCCTCCGTTACCGGCATTTCCTGCCGTTTTTTGATAAAAAAATTATATCCGCTTGTTCTGCATTTGTGAAATACGAAGAAAACCTACTCCATATATAAAATTTACATAACCGTTTTTCACAAAGGAGGGTCCTGATATGAACATCAGCTATGACAGCTACCGTGTTTTTTACTATGCCGCAAAGTATAAGAGTTTTTCGCGAGCTGCCGCTGCGCTCTATAATAACCAACCAAATGTTACCCGAATCATCAAGCGATTGGAATCTGAACTGCATTGCGCCCTGTTTTTTCGTTCATCACTGGGAGTACGCCTAACGCCGGAGGGTGAGAAGCTCTATACGCATATTGCAGTTGCCTTTGAAAGCATTGAAGCTGGTGAGGATGAGTTGCTTTCCGATCAAAGTTTGCATGGCGGTATTGTACATATTGCCGCCAGCGGACTTGCGTTACAGGGATGCCTTCTGCGAGTTCTTGCCCGATACCGCAAGGAATACCCTCTTGTTCACATTTACCTGACAAACAATTCAACGCCACAAGGCCTTACTGCCGTACAAAACGGATTAGCTGATTTTGCGGTTGTGTCCGAAGGGGCTGTGGTTCCGGATTCACTTGAAAAGCAGCGGGTGGGAGAAATTCAGGAGATTCCGATCTGCGGAACTGCCTTTCCCGAACTGACACAGGGGCCTGTAACGCTTGCCAAGCTCACGGAGTATCCCATTGTGTGCCTTGCGATGGGAACCTCCTCCCACGATTTTTATTCTGAGCTCTTTCTCCGCTGCAAGCTGCCTTTTAGCCCGGATGTGGAAGTCGAAACCATCGATCAGGTTCCCCCTGTTGTTCGCAGCAATCTCGGCATTGGTTTTGTCCCCCACGAAATGCTTTACGGTTCACCAGAATTTACTGGAATTTACCCCATCACACTGGAAGAGCCGATCACTCCCCGCAGCATTTACCTGTTCCAGCGGAAAAATCAGCCCTTGAGCATTGCCGCAAAGCACTTGCGGCAAATGTTATTGGCTCCAACAGAGGAATCTGACAACTGATATAAGCAAAAAGGCACCGTCTACACATACAGATTTCATCTTTTGGGTATGCAAAATCGTACAACCGTTTGTAGATGTGGTCTCATTCCACGTAGATTAAGTAGTGATTAGCCTTAATTGGCCCACCTTGACACACCTTCCAATTTGTCCTATAGTGATGATAGGCGAAAGCCAAATCTCGCGGCTTTCCGGTGAGGTCCACACCCCGGTGTGACCTCAGGCGTTCATGGACCCCGTAGGGCATTATGACCACCCTGTACGCAGGAAGTTCCATGAAGGTCGACAGTTTTTGGCGCTGTACCGGCAGCGCGGGTGTGTACCCTTCCGTTGAAAGCGGAAAGGACACAAAATGAACGACTATGTCGTTATTATCTATAACGGTGAGCAAGTATCAGTGCCAAAGGAGGTCGCGGACTTCCTTGAGCAGGATCGGAAACGGCAGCAGGCGCAGGACAAACAGGACGCAAGGCACCTGAGTAAAAGTGAGTTTGAAACGGTGCCGTCCGGTTCGGATTGCGTCAGGCGACCCGTGGAGGATGCGGCGCTCAGGAACCTCCAGCTTGAAAATCTGCGGAAGGCCATTGCGGAACTGGATGTGCAAGGTCAAAACCTGCTCTCCCTCCGATACAGCGATGCGCTGACGATGGATGAGATCGGTCAGATCTACGGCATCTCCAAAATGGCGGTATCAAAGCGACTGAAAAAGCTGCACGAAAAGCTGGGAAGCTCTGTCTCATGACAGGGCTTCCCAGCTTTTTTGAAAAAATTTCTGTTCTCTGGTTTACAAACGCGCTCTGAGTGTCCTTATAGGTGAGAGACAAATTTTCCGACTGGGTTGGCCGCAGTCATGATCGTCTCACCTGAACACAAGGAGCGTGTATGACCATGAATCCATTTGAACAAAGCACACAGCAGCTTCTGCGCTTCCTGACCTCCCACGCTGAGTGGGAGGTCATTGACTACATCCGGCAGGAAATACAGCATGACGCACCGGAGAGTGTCCCGACCGCAGATGAACTGCTCACTTTCTTCCAATCCCCGGATGCGCCGACTGCGCTGGACACCTACCAGCAAATGCTGGTGACCGATAAACTGCTGGAGTACGCGGAAATCAGTCTGCGCACCCTCTGCGACCTGATCCGCTATCAGCAGCTCAAGGAATTGGGCGTTGTCCATTCCGCAAAGGAGTTCATTCAACTCTTCCACCCCGACGAACAGGAGGACACACCATGAATCAATTTCCCAGCAAAAACTATTTTACACTGCCGAACGAAATTTTTTCGCTGGGGCTGGGCGCAGGTGAGATCGCGGTCTACGCCTACCTCCGCTGTCTTGAGAACCCCAGCACCTACCAGTGCTGGCCCAGCTACGCCACGATCGGAAAAGCTATTGGCCGTACTAAAAATACGGTCATGCAGTATGTCGACGCACTCTCGGAGAAAGGACTCATCTCCACAGAGCCAACCTCTGTCCTGACAAAATCCAGGATCAAAAAGAACGGCAATCTGCGCTATACCATCAGGCCCATCCATGAGGCCGTTGAAATTTTTCACACACGTCAACTGTCTGCGGTTGAACGAACAGCAGAGCGGCGGCAAATTCATCGCAAGTTGTCCGCGGTGAATTTGTTGCCCGGTGCATAAGGAAAGGAAAAACAGAATGAAGCATTCCATCTACACAAGCTATGATGAGCTTCCGCTGATGCTCTCCGTGACAGAAGTTGCCGCAGTGCTTGGGATCTCCCGTGCCGGTGCCTATGAGTTGGTGCATGGCAACGGATTCCCCGCGCTCAAAATCGGCAGCCGGATCGTTGTTCCAAAGGATAAGTTTCTCGCATGGATCGACGCGAACAGCGGTTCAAAAAACGCACCGCTGTAACTAAAGAACAGGCGCTCAATTTTCTGTGTGCCAACGAAGTGGCTGACTAAAACCGCGAAGCCCATCAATGCGGTGAGAGAAACAGCAATGGGATCACGCAGCCCGGCGGGGCCGCGACGCCTCGGAACAGCGACGCGCATGAGCGCATCGCTGTTCCGAAGGCTCTCTGCGCTCTTCGGGAGCACACCTGACCAAGACCCGAAAGCGGCAAAGTTTGCCGTTCTGACACCCGGCCACGCAGGGTTTCCGAACCGCGCAAAACGCTCCGAGGGTAGTGATACCACCCCCCGTCCGAAATGCCCGTGTTTCGCCGTGTAAGCCGCTGTGTGCGCGGTTAGGGGCTGGGGTGGCGTATGTACCCGCCGCAGTCCCTCGAAACGAACGTTGCGGCGTTTGTGCGAGTATGATTTGGAACCGCGCTGGAGAGGACTTTCCCACGCCATATGGGACGCACCTTCAGCGTATTTCAGGCAGATCAGGCGGTTATCGGAGGATTTTATTTATAGCAGGATAAAGGGTTGGCGTCGGAACCGACGCTCTGCCCAATCACTTCTGCCCGCAGTGCGGGCAGTTGACGGGGGTTTCAGCGCAGGCGGTTGTGGCGTCTATTCGGAAGATTTTTTGTACGATTGGCGTCTAACGTCCGTGAAAGGCCGATGAATACAGGCTTTTCGACGGCGTCTTAGTGAGAAAGAAGGCATTTTATGAGTGATAACAAGGATCGCTTGACCTATCGGCCGGAACCGGAGACCAAGCAAAAAATAGAACGGTGGTATCAGGAAGATAACTGCCGCAGCAAAAATGAGTTCATCGAAAAGGCGGTGAACTGCTACGCGGATATGCTCGCCACAGGCGAAAGCACCACGCTGCCCCGTGCGGTGCAGTCTGCCATCGACGCGCGTCTGAAACTCTTCGAGGACCGCATCGCGTCGCTGCTCTACAAGCAGGCGGTGGAGATGGACATGGCAATGTCCATCCTCCTGCAAAGCCTCAATGTGAGCGAGGAAGTGCTGCGGCAGGAACGGGCCAAGAGCATCGCCGCCGTCAAGCGCACCAACGGTCAGCTGCGGTTAGAGCAGAAGCTCCGTGAGCTGGAGAGCGAAGCATGGCAAGGCTGATCGTCAAGAGTCCGTACATCAAGTGCGGTGCTGGGCAAAGTGCTGGCGGGTATCTCAAGTACATCGCCACGCGGGAGCGGGTGGAGATCATCCCGGATGACCGTCCGCCCACCAACAAGCAGGAGCAGCTCATTGCAAAACTGGTGAAGGATTTTCCTGACGCACAAGAACTGATGGAGTACGAGGACTACCTCTCACACCCGACAAAAGCAAATGCGTCCGCGCTCATCACGCTGGCGCTGGAATCGAATTGGGACAGGCTCTCCTCGATGGATGGCTACGCCAAGTACATCGCCCTGCGGCCCAGAGCGGAGCGGTTGGGGGAACACGGTCTCTTCGGTGACGATGACGATGTGGATTTGAGCAGAGTCATGGATGAACTGGATCACTACACCGGCAATGTGTGGACGCACATCATCTCCCTTCACCGGGAGGATGCGGAGCGGCTTGGCTACAACCACGCGGATGCATGGCGCACATTGCTCCGCACCCACCGCAATGACATCGCCGCAGCGATGAAGATCCCGCCGGAGGATTTCCGCTGGTACGCCGCCTTCCATGACGAGGGCAATCATCCTCACGTCCACATGATGGCGTGGTCTGTGAAACCTGATCAGGCGTATCTGTCCAAAGACGGTATTCGTCAAATCAAGTCCACGCTGACCAATCAAATTTTCCAACAGGAACTGCTGCACGTCTACGAGCAGAAAAGCAAATCGCGAGACGAGTTGGTGTCAGAAGCACGAAAAGCCATGCTGGAATTAGCGAAGGCCATGCGGGAGATGACCTGCATCCACCCGGAGGCGGAGCAGATGATCTGGGATCTGTCTCGGCAGCTCGGTCAGGTCGGCGGCAAGAAAACCTACGGCTATCTGCCCAAGCCAATGAAGAAGCTGGTGGATGAGATCGTCGACCAAATGGCGCGTCTGCCCACCGTGGATGCGTGCTACCAGACATGGTGGGAACTGCAATGTCAGGTGGAGGATTACTATTCCGAGGGGAGGAAACGTCTGCGCCCACCGCTGTCTCAGCAGAAGGAATTCCGCCAGATCAAGAACGCCGTCATCAAAGAGGCGGAGCATCTTCGCATGAACAGATTTTCCTTTGAGGATGAGGAAATGCAGGATGACGGCGAACAGATCAGCACCTACGATATGAGTTATGCGTGTCAGGATCTGCAAAGCGTGGCCAACGATGAGAGTTACCCTCTGGAGGAACGGGATGAAGCGGCAGAGCAGTTGGAGCAGCTTGCGGAGGACGGTGACGCCTACGCCCAGTACATCATCGGCACGGCGTACCGTGACGGCGGACTGCTGATACCTGACACAGCCAAAGCGCAAAAGCTGTTGGAACACGCCGCCGAGCAGGACTTGGACGCGGCGCAGTACGCCCTCGGCAAGCTGTATCTCTCCGATGATGCAGACGTTCATAATCCTGCCAAGGGCATCTATTGGCTGAAACGCTCGGCGGACAACGGCAGCGATTTCGCTGCCTACCGGCTGGGCAAGGAATATCTCAGCGGCAAAAATGTGTCAAAAGACACTTCGACTGCGGCGGAATATCTGCGGCAGGCCGCGGATAACGGCAGCGCCTACGCCCAATATCTGTTGGGCAAGCTGACCCTCATGGGCGAGGGCGTTCCGAAGGACATGGACGCCGCCTACGAATGGTTTGCAGCGGCGCGGGATAACGGTCACGCCTACGCGGAATTTTTCATGAAACGCATGGAGCGCGGTGAACAGGAGCCGCCCTCCGTCCTGCTGGCCTCTACCCGGCTGCTCTACCACATGGGCAATATCTTTCGGGACAACGCCCCGGCCCCCGCTGCCGACGGCGTCCAAATCGACCGCAAGCGGCTGGCTCAGCTGCGGCAAAAGCGCGTCGCCCTCGGTCACAAGCCGGATGATCATGAGTTGGAACAGCAACAGGGATTTTCAATGAAATTCCATATGTAAAGCGAGTCGAGGTGTTCAGTTTTTGCGCCGCAATAGTCAAAGAAACATTTGCAAAAACAGTAGCTTTGTGCGCCGGGTTGTGGTATGTGTTGTGGTTGCCAAAAAGGAGGTGCCGCAATGTATGACTACATGAAAGCCCTGCAAAAGCGTTTCGACCGTCAGGAACACAGCAAATTGGACACCCAGATCGAACGTGCCCAGGAAGAACTGCGGCGGGGCATGGACGCCACGGAGCGTAAGAAACTACTGCGGCTGCTGGACGCACAAAACACATTGCTGGTTGAATCCAAGTTGATGAGCTTCACGGCGGGCTTCAAGCTGGCGTGGGGCATGGTGAAAGAGTTGGAGACCGATGGACTCTATTCCTTCGAGCAGGAGGAAGAAGAACACATCTGCCGTCCAGCGGAACAGGAGGACTGAATGGCAAAAAAACGTGCAAATGGCGAAGGCAACATTCGCAAACGCGCAGACGGGCGTTGGGAGGGGCGCTATACAGCAGGATACCACCCCGAAACAGGAAAGCGCATCATCAAAAACGTGCTTGGTAAGACGCAGGCGGAATGCAAGGCGAAGCTCAGTGCCGCAATGGAGGCTACCAGAGGAATCGATGTCAGCCGTGCTGATGAGTACACGGTAGCAACTTGGCTGCGTAGCTGGTATGAGATCTACGCAAAACCGAATATCCGCATCTCAACAGCAAACCGCTATCAACTGATGGTCGAGCAATACACGATTCCCCGCATCGGCAGCATCAAACTGACAAAGTTGACTGCCCATGACTTACAAAAGCTCTACAAGGATCTGATGGAAAACGGTCGTATCGACCGCAAGAGCGGTCACGGCAACCCTGGACTCAGCAGTACCACAGTTCGGAGTCTGCATCTCATGCTGCACAGCGCCTTGGAACGGGCGGTCAAGGAGCGCCTGATCCTGCGGAACCCGACCGAGGACTGCATCGCGCCGAAGGTGCAAAAAATCGAAATGCAGATTCTTCCGCCTGAGCACATCAAGGATTATCTGGAAGCCGCTGACAGGAGAGGTCTGCTCCCCATGTTCTATCTGGAGCTGGTCACGGGCTTGCGGAAGGGCGAGATTACGGCGCTTCTCTGGAGCGACCTCGACACCCTAAACAAAACCATCTCCGTCAGCAAACAATATGTGAAGAATCCCAATGGCGAACTGACGCTCTCCCGTCCCAAAACGGAAACCTCAGTTAGAAAAATATCCATTCCTCAAGATGCCATCGATCTGCTGATAACAGAGCATAGCAAGCATCCTGAGAATCCCTACATGTTCCCCTCGCCGGCAACCGGTGAGATGTACTACCCAGACTCCGTCGTAAACTTGCACAAGAAGATCCTGAAGGACGCTGGACTGCCGCACATCAGATTTCACGACCTCAGACATACCTTCGCAACGCTGGCACTGCAAAATGGAGTGGACGTCAAAACCGTCAGCAGTATGCTCGGCCACTATGACGCCGGATTTACACTCCGCACCTACACCCACGCTACAAGGCAGAAGCAAGACGAGGCCGCACAAACGATGGGCAGTTTCATGGCGCAGGTCATGTAAGCAGAAAAAAAACAAAAATGCCGGAGAGAAGGCAAAAGCCTCCTCTCCGGTACTCTTTAAGTCTTTCTACGCATTTCGTTGTGTGGGTCACGGTGTGGGTCAGGCAGTTGACCCACATTTTGGCCCACACCTAAAAGTGCATTTTTGTAACGAAAAACACCCGAAATCCGAAGATTTCAGGTGTTTTTTGGAGCTGCTGACCAGATTCGAACTGGTGACCTCATCCTTACCAAGGATGCGCTCTACCGACTGAGCTATAACAGCATGTGGCGACCCGGATCAGGCTCGAACTGACGACCTCTAGCGTGACAGGCTAGCGTTCTAACCAACTGAACTACCGGGCCAAACCCTTCGCGCTTTGCATCAGGCTACCGCCTGACCGCCACGACGCATATTATTATATCAATCAGGGCGGCCTGTGTCAAGCATATTTTCAAAAAAAATCCAAAAATCTTTTTGCTCTTTTTCTTTTGTCAAAATCGTCCGTTATGCGTTATTTTTATTTCCTTGCTGTCTTAAAAGAACTCTATTGTACAAAAAATATCCTCTGTTCTTTTCAAGTTCACAGTTCTATGTTATACTGACTAACAAACAGCGTTCCCTTTGTTCGTATCGCCATTTCTGCTGTTGCGCAGGCGGCACGGCAAAAGGATCCGCTTGCAACCCACAAAACAGGAGGTACAAATTATGTGGACCCGTTCCCTTTTGAAGTCCAACGCCAAACAGGCGTTGCAAGAGCGGTACTGGCGCAGCGTGGGACTGTGCCTACTTCTTTCCCTGTTGGGCATTGGCTATTCTTTCCCCCGCCTTACGGCGCAATACCGCGTAACGTCTTCCCAACTGAACGGTATGATGGGCGGCCCGGTGTGGCAGGGCAACGCCGGCGGTGGATACACCAGCGGCAATGAGGAGTATCTTTTGCAGGCATTGGCCCCCTTTGCCGGGGTGGTGATTATCGTAATGTTGATCGCTGCCGCAATCAGCCTATGCTGGGCAGCGTTCCTCATCAACCCGCTGACAGTCGGCCGCAACCGCTATTTTATGGAAAGCCGCCAGTCGGCAACACCGTTCAGCACCGTCACTTCGATCTTCCGCACCCCGTATCTGAATGTTGTTAAAGTTATGCTGCTGACCAACCTGAAAATTGCGCTGGGTTCCCTTTTGATCATTCCCGGCATTTACTGGTCTTATTGCTACATGCAGGTCGGCTACCTGATGGCCGAAAACCCCTACCTGACCACCTGCCGCGCCATGGAGCTGAGCAAGCAGATGATGGACGGTGAAAAGTGGAACACCTTTGTGCTCCAGCTTTCCTTTATTGGCTGGTACTTGTTGTGCAGCATTACCTTTGGCATTGGTTTCATCTTCCTGGAGCCTTATGTACAGGCCACTTTCGCAGAGCTTTACGCTGCGCTGCGCGCCAAGGCGCTTGCCAACGGATACACCAATGAGTATGAACTGGGCGGCTTCGTGCGCCACTGATTATAAACAATAAAACAATAAAAAACAAATCCGGACTGTGGATCATTTCCATAGCCCGGATTTGTTTACTTGTGCAATTTTGACGGTATATAACTCAAGCTTTGCCTGATTCATTCACAGCCACTGCGCTGGGGTGATCAGAAGGATGCTTGGCAAACAGCGTCTTCAGGGCAAGCGGAGTGGCAACAGAAGATACGATGATCAGCAGAATAACAGCGGTAAAGTAGACAGCGTCCACCATGCCGACTGCAAGGCCCTTTTGTGCCACAATCAAAGCAACCTCGCCGCGGGTCATCATGCCAACGCCAACCTTGAGGGAATCTGCCCAGTTGAACTTGCAGATCTTTGCTGCAAGACCGCAGCCAATGATCTTGGTGATAAGTGCCACAATGACAAAGCAGACACAGAACAGCAGGATATCGGGAGTCAGGCCGCTGATATCGGTTTTGAGGCCGATGGAAGCAAAGAACACCGGAGCAAACATCATATAGTTGCTGATTTCGACACGGCGCTCCACATAGGGTGCATCATGAATGTTGCACAGCACGATGCCAGCAATGTAAGCACCGGTAATATCGGCAATGCCAAAGTACTGCTCTGCAATGTAAGCCATGGCAAAGCAGAAGCCAAGGCTGGCAATGGTAATGCGCTGGGTGTGGGGGTTACGGTTATCCAGCCAGGTCATGGCCTTGTACAGCACAAAACCGACAATGACCGCCACCACAAAGAACAGCACCGTGTTGATCAACACCTGGCCGATGCTGGTACCGCCTTCTTCGCCGCTGCCGGCCCCCAGAACGCAGGTAAGCACCACAATGCCGATAACGTCATCAATCACGGCTGCGCTGACGATGGTGGTGCCCAGGAAGCCTTTCAGCTGGCCAAGCTCCTGCAGGGTTGCCACCGTGATGGAAACGCTGGTTGCCGTCATAATGGTGCCGATGAACAATGCTTTATAAAATTCCGGACTGCCGATAGCACCCAGACCATAGAACGCACCATACAGCAGCGTACCGCCCACCAAGGGAACAAAAACACCCACGCAGGCAACCAGAGTTGCAATGGGGCCGGCTTTCATCAACTGCTTCAGGTTGGTGCCAAGGCCGGTGGAGAACATCAGCAAAATAACGCCGATTTCCGCAAAGACCGAGATGGTATCGCTGAGCTGAACAACCCCCAGCAAAGAGGGGCCAATCAGCAAACCGGCGATGATCTCGCCCACCACTTGGGGTGCCTTGAGTTTGCGGGCAATCAGGCCAAAAAACTTAGCCGCAATCAATATGATTGCAAGATCCCGGAAGAATAGATACATAATGATAGAGCCTCCTTTTTCAGCACGGCATAGCTGATATGGCTTTTTGGTTCATACAGTGGTACTTGCCATCCGCCCAGCCTCCCCAGCCAAAAGGTGCCGGAGCCGTGTTCCCTTATGTTTTACCACTCTGTTCATATTTTTTCAAGAGCTTTGTCACAGAAATGTCAATTTTCATCTGTATGCACAAATGTCTTGCACAAACGGGGCGTTTGCGGGGCAGTTCATGCCATATTGTGGTTGCGGCAAAAAGGGCATGTGCTTGTACCCTCCTTTGGATTTCAGATCATTTTTACAAAAAACTTCTTCCATATGTTCTTTTTTTCTTTTTTAAAATTTATTTGAAAAAAATTGATTTTTTTCAAAATATTGCTTGACAATCCCAGATGTGCTTGCTATAATATAACACGTCGTCAGGTGAGGCGATACAGCAGAATAGATGGAAAGATGGCTGAGCTGGTCTAAGGCGCACGACTGGAAATCGTGTAGGGCCCATAAAGCCCTCAAGGGTTCGAATCCCTTTCTTTCCGCCACAAAAAAGCTACATTCAATTTGGATGTAGCTTTTTTGTTTTACAGTTTTACATGTTATCAGTGCGGCCCTTTTTGTGGCATAATAAAGCCACGAAAGGAGCTGAGCTTATGCCCGAAATTATCCCAATTCGTGATCTGAAAAATACCAATGCGATTTCGCAGCGCTGCCACGAAACGCAGGAACCCATCTTTGTGACAAAAAGCGGTTATGGGGATATGGTTATCATGAGCATAAGGGCTCCTCGGATGTTGTCCGGGGAGTTTTTATTTATATCGTCTCGTGTATTTTTCTTGGCACATTGCTGATTATATCGACTATTATAATAACAGCAGAATTCAAGCTAAGGCAACACCGCATAATTCTAAGTGCCGATACGGCGAGCGAGGTGCGGCAG
>OLOK01001364.1_pt1 | contig 20819 bp, 15 predicted proteins | sample 1672591 | NCBI WGS metagenome assembly OLOK01 (sample SAMEA3136703, study PRJEB25190) | human gut metagenome | biome: human gut; feature: human-associated habitat; material: faeces | place: Austria | collected 2013 | reverse complement strand
GCAACGGCGACGCGGCAGCGGGCCACGACATCGGCCACGCTCGTGCCCTCGAGCATACGGAAATTGATATTGGCCCACATATCCTGCGGCATTACGTTGGCGCCGGTGCTGCCACCCTCGACCTGCGTGGGCGCGCAGGTGGTGGTCACGAGCGGATAGAGCTTCTTGCTGGCGAGGCAATCGCGGACAATGGCACCCCCGTTGGCGGCAATTTCATCGGCGGTATAGAGCCCCAGCTCGACGAGCTGCGCGGCAAGCAGGTCGGTCACGCGCGCCGGCCATTCGATATCGCAGATTGCGGTGATGGCACGGCTCAGCACCTCGAGCGATGTGCCGCCGTAGGGGTTGGACGAATGCCCGCCCTCGCTCTTCGTCTTGAGCACGATATCGGCGTAGCCCTTCTCGGCAAGGTCGGCATGCATAAGCCAGCCCTCGCCCGCGCCATACTCGGCAGCTGGAACGATGCGGTAGTCACCCTCGTCGATCAGGTACTCAAGCTCAATGCCGCGCTCCTCGAGCACACGACCGATCGCCCCCGCGCCGTACTGCGTGGTTTCCTCGTCCTGGCCAAAGGCCAGGAGCAGCGTGCGCTCGTGCTGCCAACCGTGCGCCAGCGCATACTCAACCGCCTCGAGAATGCCTGCGACCTGGTCTTTCATATCGATGGCGCCGCGACCCCAAATGTAGGTGTCGTCTACATGCCCGCTAAAGGGGGCGTACGTCCAGTCGTCCTCGGTACCCGGCACCACGGGGACCACGTCCATGTGACCCATGAGCACAACGGGCTTGAGTGCGGGGTCGGAGCCGGAAAGCGTCACCAGCAACGAATGATCGATGAGCTCGACCTTACCCGCTGTAAATACGTGCGGCCAGGCCTGCTGCATATAGGCGCGCAGGTCGTCGAACGGCTGCCAGTCCACTGCCTCGGCATCCATGCTCGAAATGGTCGGAAACGACAGCACACGGCCCAGGCGCTCGCATGCGCCGGCCTTGTCCAAATCGGCAAAATCATCCTCATGCGCAAAGAAGCGCCAAACCTCGGCCATGACATCCTTTCGATTGTGACGACAAGGGCCGCCCCACCGGAGCGGCCCTGCCACATAAGCGCTTGCGGTTGGTTATTTGTCCTCGAGATAACGCGAGAGGAACTCGCGGGTACGCTGGTGCTTGGGGTTGCCAAAGAGCTCTGCCGGCGCGGCGTCCTCGAGCACTACGCCCTTGTCCATAAAGACCACGCGATCGGACACGGTGCGGGCAAAGGCCATCTCGTGCGTGACGACGACCATGGTCATGCCGTCGGCAGCAAGTTTGCGCATGACCTCGAGCACCTCTCCCACGATCTCGGGGTCGAGTGCGGAGGTCGGCTCGTCGAACAGCATGATCTGCGGATTCATACATAGGGCACGAGCGATGGCCACGCGCTGTTTTTGACCACCGGACAGGCGACCCACGGCGGCGTGCGCGAACTTCTCGAGCCCCACGCTCGTCAGATGCTCCATCGCGACCTTCTCGGCCTCGGCCTTGCTCATCTTTTTGAGCGTGACGGGCGCGAGCGTGCAGTTGTCGAGCACGTCCATGTTGTTGAACAGGTTAAAGCCCTGAAACACCATGCCGATGTCCTCGCGCAGCTTGTTGATGTTACAGCGCTCGGCCGTGAGGTCCTGGCCGTGGAACCAGATATGGCCCGCGTCCGGAGTCTCGAGCAGGTTGAGGCAGCGCAGGAAAGTCGACTTGCCCGAGCCCGAGGCGCCGATAATGGTGACGACCGCGCCGGGGTTAACGGACAGGTCGATGCCCTTGAGCACCTCGAGCGAACCGAAGCTCTTGCGCAGGCCCTCGACGCGGATGAGCGGCTCATTGGTCTGAACGGCGGCCGCGGCGCCGGTAGTGGCGGTATCTGCCATGATGATTCTCCTCGTCTTGAGCCTAGTTGGAGCTGGGCAGCGTGGCAGGAGCCTCGGCGCCGAGCTTTTTGCCAAAGGCCTCGAGCAGGCGACTTGCCACAAGCGTCAGGATCAGGTAGACCACGAGCGCCACGCAGTAGACTTCCATCTGGCGATAGTACACGCCGGCGACGGTGGTGGTGGCGTACATGAGGTCGAACACGCCGATAACCGAGAGCACCGACGAATCCTTGATGTTGATGATGAGCTCGTTGGTGAGCGCCGGGATCGCGTTTTTAATGCCCTGGGGGAACACGACCTTGCGCATGGCCTGCCACTGCGACAGACCCAGCGAGCGCGCCGCCTCGGCCTGGCCGGGATCGATGGACTCGATGCCGCCGCGCAGGACCTCCATCATGTAGGCGGTGGAGTTGAGCGAGATGGTGACGAGGCCGGCGGTGAAGGTACTCCAAATCTGGTTGGCCTGAGCGGTCTCGAAGCCCATGCCACGCAAAACGGTGAAGCCCGCGTAATAGATGAGCAGACCCTGGACCATCATGGGCGTGCCGCGCACGATGGTGGAGTAGACGGTCGCAAAGCCGCGGCCGATGCTCTTAAAGAAGCGCACCAGGTCGTTGTCCACGCGATCGAAGGTCTGAATGCGCAGGAACACAAAAAGCAGCGCCAGGAAAAAGGCAATGACGGTGCCGAAGGTGGCAAGCGCGATGGTGATCTCGATACCGCGAATGAAGAAGTCCCCGCTCTTGTAGGTCATGTAGACCAGGCTCGACAAAAAGTCGCTGGGGTTGGAGTCCGAGACAATACTCACCTGTACCAGGTCGATAAACGACATGACGCAGCGGTCGATAAAGAAAACTGCCGCGATGGCGACCACGACGTAGCTGCCCAGGCGTGCGCCACGACGGCAACGCTCGGATGCGAACGGCGACTTTACGCGATAGTCGCTCCAGTGCATAAGCTTGGTGACCAACGCCGCCGCCGACACGACGAGCCAGGCCCAAAGAATCGCCCAAAGGCAATCCTGGAAGATACCGGTGGGGGCCAAGAAACTCATCGGCGTGGGGTTGCGCTGGCTAAACGCCAGGCCGAGCGCCGCGATGACGCTCGTGCCCAGGTATACATAACGGTGGTCGGCCTTGATAAAGGAGGCCAGACGATTAATGGTTTTCATGCTGCCTCCCTATGCCGGCTGACGGTCGAGGCACGCGTCCCACATTTGGTCGCGCTCCTCTTGGCTAATGCCCTTGAGTGTCTTGTCGATGAGCTTAAGCAGCTTATCCGAGCCCTTGCGGCAGCCGACGTTTGCCGTGACCTCCTGCTTAAAGCCCTCGCCATCGGCAAACTGAATCGGCACGATACCCGGGTTTTGGGCCATATAGCCCTTCTCATTCTCGGTGTTGTAGGTCACGGCGTCGCAAGTGCCCTGCAGCAGATTCGAAAACACCGTGGGGACCGAGTCGACCGGGTTTTTGTGGACAACGCCCGGGATCTCGTCGATGACGGTATCGAGCATGGTGTCCTTTTGGCCGAGGACCGTTGCGCCGCTAAAGTCGCTGAGCTTGGTCGCATTCTGATAGGGCGAGCCCTCTTTTACGAACAGGCCAAAGTAGCCGATAAAGTACGGGTCGGAAAAGCCGACGGACTCCTCGCGCTCGGACGTGGCGCTCATACCGGCGATGATGAGGTCGATCTGGCCGTTGTTGAGCGAGTCGATAAGGCCCGAGAAGCTCTGTTTGACGGCAACGGGCTCGCCGCCGAGGGCCTTGCAGACGATCTTGGCGATCTGCACGTCGTAGCCGTCGGCATAGGCGCCCTGCACGTTATCGATGGGAATGGTGTACTCGCTGGCTTCGGAGACCTGCCAGTTGTACGGGGCGTAGGCCGCCTCCATGCCAATGCGGATCTTATCCTTGCCGATAACGGAATCGGACAGGTCGTCGCGACCGCCACCCGTCGTGGGCTGAACTACTTCCAGCGTGGAGGGGCGCTGGCAACCGGCAAGTGCGCCGGCGACGACAGTAGCGCTCGCAGCGAGAGCGCTACCCAAAAAGATGCGACGGCTGCACATCGGCTGCGGATGCGCGTCGCGTTGATGGGGAGAATGCATAATCTGCCTTCCCTGTTGAATCGTATGCTGACGACTTAACAGGATATACGCCAGCGACCAGCAGCGCAGCACAAGCTCGAAAAATTAATAGACACACGGTAGTCATTGGGAGCGTCGATGTTTTGGCAATGCCAGCGAGCGCCGCCCAGAGCGAACAAGTTGGCATGAAAAAGGCACGGCATAGACCTTCTGGTCATGCCATGCCTTTTGAATGACAAATTGTCGCTCTGGGTGGCGCGCAGCGTCGACCGGTCCGCCGTTCGTTAGAACGGCGGAACCTCTAGAACAAGGTGACGCTAAAGCTACGTTTATCGGTAGCGCCGGGAGCCAAGGTGATGGTGTTGACCTTGTGCTCAAAGACGTCGTCCTCGGTGTCCATGGTGGTGTGACCGGTCCAGGGCTCGAGCGCCACAAACGGAGCGTCGTTGGCGGCAGACCACACGCCGATGTACTTAAAGCCCTCAAAGTCGATCTTGACGCCGTGGCCCGACTTGCGGCCGCGCAGTGTGAGCGTGGAGCCCGGGGTATCGGTGAACATGATGGCGTCGTTATCGAAGCTGCGGTGCGTGATGGGCAGCACGTCCGAGTTATCGGGAGCCTTGTAACTACCCTCGAACGTCATAAGACCGTCGGGCGTGATGATGGGAGCCTCATTAGTCCAAGCCTCGGTAAACGCCAGCTCGTAATCCTCGAATGCCTCGTCCTCGGCACCGGGAGCCGGTACGTTAAACGCGGGGTGGCCGCCCACCGAGAACGGCAGGTCCACGTCGCCGGTGTTGGTGACGGCAAAGGTCTGCGTGAGGGTGGCGTCGCCGGTCAGGGCATAGGTCATGTTGAGCTTAAAGTGGAACGGAAAGGCCTTGAGCGACTCGGGCGTGTCGGTGATCTCGTACGTTACCGAGGAGCCGTCCTCCGAAACCTCGACCAGCTTGTGCTCGACGATGCGCGCGAGTCCGTGGCGCGGCATCTCGCAGGTGCCGGCCGCAGACGTCGCCGTGTTGTTGCGCAGCGAGCCCACAATGGGGAACAGGATGGGCGCATGCTTGCCCCAAAAGGCGGGGTCACCCTGCCACAGATACTCGTTGCCGTTGAGGGCAAGGCTCGTGAGCTGGGCACCCATGGAATCGATGGCCGCGGTGAGGCCACCGCGCTTGATGGTAGTGACAGTAGACATGCTACTTCCTCCAAAAGTAAACAATAGTGTCGAGGGCTATTGTCCCACTCTTGGCGGCGAGACGGGACGGCAGGCGATTATTGAGTAGCCATAGCGGAATGAGTGGCGAGCGCCTACTGGGCATCCACGTAAAGGTCGAACCCACCCTGCGGTGTGGTGTCGACCGTGTCGGGCGCCTGTGAGTTAAAGCTCACGGGGACCATGCGCTTTGAGGCACGGAAGCGCGTGCCGTCGGTGGCGACGGGCGGTTCATCGACGGTGAGCTCGTAGTCGCCGGGCTTAAGTTCGATGCCGTCACCAGCGGAATTGACGTATTGATACTCGTCAATCGTCTGCCCTTTGAGCGTGCGCCCCACGATGTGGATGAGCATTTGGCTGTCGCCGCGCGCGGTGTCCCACGTCGCGCCGTCCTTGACCTCGACCGACACATGTACCGAGCGCGTGCGGCCGAGCGATTGCTCGATAGACATCTCGACCTTGGCGGCGTCTTTTCGCTGTTGTTCAACATGGCTCCAGACGTTTCCAATCACCGAGCATGCGATAACGCCGGCCATGAAGGCGATAAGGATGGGGCCAAGCAGAGAGCGACGTCCTGCATCTTCCTCGCGAGACAGATTGGGGCGACGTGTGGGCACGGGCGCCTGGGCACCCTGCGAGGGCACGTCGAGAATACTGAAGGATGCCGTGCTGTCGGGATCGATGGTATGACGCGGCTGCGGGGTCTTTGCCGGCGAGATCGACATGTCGGCTGGCTCGCCGAGCGTGGCCGTAGCGTCGGCCTTGGCCTCGTCTGCCTCGGCCTGGGCCCAAGCTTGTTCGAAGGTCAGAGGCTCGACGGGGTCGAGGGCGGCGTCCGAGTCGGCGGCGACGTCGTTGCCGGTCTCGTCCTCGTCGATCGACACGTCACGCGGCGTGGGCTCGTCCCACTCCTCGTCCGGAGCCTCACCCTCGCTATACCACCATTCAAAGTTATCGATATCCATACGGGGCGCCCCTTAGGCCTCGCAAATAAACACTTGCTAGCCTTATACCCCCAGACGGCACGGCGGCTCGCCGGCACAGATAGGAAAACCATCACAACATTCGACGCTTTTCCTCGTTTTCGAGATTTTCATCGAATGTTGTGACGGCTTGGGCGGCAGCCACGCCGCGAATGTGACAAAGAGACTGTCCCTTTGTCACATTCTGTTAGAGTTGCAGGGATTGAATCCCGCTTATTCATGCGACATTGGAGTGACAACCTTGACCGCCGCAACCACGCCAAAAAGTAAGTCAACCGCCGCCGCGCTCTCCCCCGCGCGCACCAAGCTCTGCCTGGCGCTGCTCGTGTTGTTAGGCTTTTCGCTCGGCTGCTCCGAGTTCGTGGTCATCGGCATCGAAAGTGACTTGGCGACGGAACTCGGCGTATCGCTTGCCACCGCAGGCCAACTTATTAGCGTGTTCGCACTGATCTACGCTATCTCGACGCCGGTGCTCGCGCTCAGCACGGGGCGTTTTCGCCGCTACCAGCTGCTCGTGTGCTACAGCATCGTCTTTGTGCTCGGCAACCTGGTCATGGCGTTGGCGCCCAACTTCCAGGTGCTGTTCATCTCGCGCATCATCCTGGGCTCCGTCTCGGGCGCACTGCTCGCCGTGGGCGTGACGTACATCCCCGAGCTTCTGTCTCCGCAGCAAACTTCGCTTGCCATCTCGGTGGTATATGGTGCGTTTTCCGTGGCAATGGTCTTTGTCACTTCGATCGGCAAGTTTGTGGCCGACACGCTCGATTGGCACGTGGCCATGTACGGCACGCTGGCCTTTGCCGTTCTGATCTGCGGAGCGCTCGTGGCGTTTATGCCGCGCGCTGGGCAAACCGACGAGCCCGCCACTTTTCGCGAGCAGGCGGGTCTGCTACGCGAGCCGAGCATCATCACCGGCATGCTCATCTTTTTGTTTGGCGTGGGGTCGGTCTACGTTTTCTACGGCTACGTGACGCCTTATCTTGAGCAGGTGCTGGGCATGGGCACGGTCGAAGCCAGTACCACGCTCATGGCCTACGGCGTGTTCTGCCTGATCTCGAACATCCTGGGCGGATGGATCGACGCGCGCTTTGGCATGAAGGCGCTACTCGTGACGTTTGTGCTGCAGGCGGCGGCATTGTTTGGGCTGTTTGCCGTAGGCGCTGCCATGCCGCTCGCACTTATCTTTGTCTTTAGTCTGGCAATGCTCATGTACCTGTTCTCAGTGTCGTGCATCACGCACTTTATGGATGTGGCACGCAGCCGCCACCCCAAGTCGATGGTACTCGCAAGTTCGGTTGAGCCCATGGCGTTTAACGTCGGCATCTCGTTTGGCACCGCAGTGGGCGGCGCCGTGGTAAGCGGAGTTGGCATTGCATATGTAGGCGCGGTCGGTGCCGTGTTCTCGCTCGTGGCCTGGGCGCTCACGCTGGTGACGATTAAGTTGGCTCGCTGGGAGCGCCGTCGTCAATCAGCACAGCCCCGGATGCAGGCATAGGGGCGAACATAGCCCAGGGTGGCGAGCAACCGGTGAAAACCGTCCCATACGAGTAGTGTTTATCCGCCTGCAAGCTCCAGCAGTGCAATTTCGTGTACTTCAGATACACACTTTTCTACTATTTCGTGTATTCCAAGTACATGAAATCGTACTAAACTATGTATCTGAAGTACACGAAATTGGAAAGGCGGCCCCATGCGCAGATCAATCGAATCCGTTATCGAATCATGGGCGACAAAGGACGCGTCGCGCCCCCTCCTCATTCGTGGTGCGCGACGCGTAGGCAAAACGTACGTTGCCGAGGAAATCGGCAGACGAATCGCCGGCGATGCGTTTGTCAAACTCGACTTTCAGACCGATCTTGAGCTGATCGCTCCGCTGTTCGACTGTCCCACCGACGACGTTGACGCCATCGTGGCGCGAATCTCAGACTATAAACGCACCCCCATTCGCAAAGAAACCGCCTTCATCCTGTTTGACGAGGTGCAGCTCTGCGAACGGGCGCTCAACTCGCTTCGCTTTTTTTCGGGTTCGGGCTGGCGCATATGCGCGACCGGCAGTCAGCTCGGCGTCGCCACGCGCAAGCGCAAGTTGCCTTTTCCCAGCGGCGTTCGTCAAGAGACCATGCATCCTATGTCGTTCGAGGAGTTTCTCTGGGCGCTCGACGAGGAGCAGATGGCCAATGCCATTCGTACCCACGCCGGCACGCTCGAGACCTACGCCGCGCACCAAGCCGCGCTCAGCCTGTTTCATCGATACCAGATCGTGGGCGGCATGCCCGCCGCCGTCAACGCATATCGCAAGACGTTATCCATCGAGGATGCGCGCGTCGAGCAGCGCGAAATCGACGAGACCTATACCGCCGATATGACCGACCCCGAAAACGGGATCAGCGGCGTGGCGGCGCGCAAGGTCTGGCGCTCCATTCCGTCCCAGCTGCTGAGATCGTCCACAAAAAAATTCAAGTACTCCGAGGTCGAACGCGGAGGCCGTCGCGCCAAGCTTATCGAGCCGCTCGACTGGCTCGAAGGCGCCGGCATCATATCGGTCAACAACCTGACCGAAGGCATCGAGCCTCCCCTCGTTCCCTTCGACGACGAAGATGGAAGTTTCTTTAAGGTCTATCTTCTCGATACCGGCCTCATGTTCTACAAACTCGGCATCAACCCGCGGCTCTGGCTCGACCTCAAAGAGGATTCCGCCATAGCGCTATCTTCCGACTTCCGAGGCGCCCTGGCGGAAAACTCGGTCATGCAAGCATTTTCGGGCAATAGCTTGCAGACGTATTACTGGGTGCCGCCGTCGTCTTGGAAGACGACCGGCGAGCTCGATTTTTTACTTCAGACCGACCGTATGGAAATTGTGCCCGTCGAAGTAAAGTCCGCACGTAACGTGCGCGCGAGAACCCTCGGGTCGTTTATGGACAAAGCCCGATCGCCATATGCCTACATTTTGTCCGAGAACAATTTTTCCCGCAGCGAAACCGATGACGGGCGCGAGCTGCGCCACCTCCCCTTGTACGCAGCGGGCTTTATTGGAGCAAACTGCCTCAAGAGCAGTCTGTAAGCCCTGCGCGACCGCCTAGAAAGGAAGCCGCTCATGCAACGCATTCTTTTTATCTGCCATGGGAACATCTGTCGCTCGACGAGGTAACCGCTGATTATCAGGCGTATTAACCATTCAAATCATCTGGTCTACTACCTTTTTACTACTCATTAGAGGCTCAGGCACGACAGGTCAGATGGTTCCACTTTTCACAACAGCCTACTTTTTCGACCGTTCAACAGGTCAGTAGATTAAATAGCTTATCGGCATGCTAGAGTTGTACCTGCTACACAGCTCTAGCATTTTTTAATGCTCGCGCTTCACAACTGAAGACACTCAAGTCAGTGACAAGGAGGGGTATTTGCCCTTTCTCCTTGCTGACTCGTGCCACCGCGAAGCGCTTGGAGCTGTGTAGCAACTGTGGGTGGATACTCCTCCTTTTCGTGCTGCACATTCCGCACTTCGGATGAGCCTCCTTCCACAACGTTTACCAAGTGTCGGAGGAAGGAACGCACACCATGAAACCATCAGCTCCCCTCGCCGTGATTGCGGGGCTTACCCTAGCTTTAAGCGTCACTGGATGCACTGACCCTTCGGTGTCTGCAACGATGAAGTCCATTGACTCTATCGGAACCGTATCAATCGAATCAAAGGATGCCATTGACTCGGCAAACGAGCAGTATGACTCCCTTGATAAAGAGCTTAAAAAAGAAGTTGAGAACTACGAAGATTTGAAGAGCGCAAACAAGCGTTATGACCAGCTTCTCTATAGCGAAATTACCAAGGAAATCAGCCATTCTCAAGAAATTTTGAGCTCATATTTTGCCCAGCAGTTCGATACCAAAGAAATCGAAGCTGCAAAATCAGATGCGCAGGCCGCACTAGATGCTTCTGATACAGATGGTTACTACAAAGTCTACAAGGCATTGAAAAAAGCCGACAAGGAACTTGATACCTTCATTAAGGACGAAATGAAAAAGTCCTACAGCATGGAAACATACGGCGGAGACAACCCCTTCAGGCTGGAAGAGTCCGACCTTCCTCAGGAATGGCTCTTCTCTCCGATTAAAATGCAAACTTCAGCACACCCCAGCCTTGTCGCCAGCCGCAAGGAAGCAACTGACCTTCCCACATACATCTATCTGTACATCAATAACTCATCCCGCAAATACACTTACGAGCTGAATCAAATCCCGACTAAAGCAATCAAAGTTCAGGACGAGAATGGCAAGATGAAGACAGCGCTTGTCAATACTGAGGTAAAGTTTACCGCCGCCTTCAACCAAGCAGCAAATAACGATCTCAGCAAAGAATTAAACGAACGTCCCGCTTATTTCTTTGCAAGGGCAAAGGACAACGCAATCGTCCTCGCTCTCCAAAACTACGATGGCGAAGACTATTACGTTCTCTATACATCTGGGAACTGAACAAGGTATCATCGTTACTCTTAAAATGTCACAACCATCCAAAAGACTTATCGGCCCTTTTTGATTTGAGTATTTATTCTCATCCTGTTCCCAATCTGCTCTGCAGAGGAAACCCTCTGCCCACAGAAATTAATCTGCTCCCTAAACACAGTAATGAAACCGAAGGGTTCATTATGAAGTGCGGTAGAGCAAGGCGAAGCCGCGCGGGTCGTCGAGCAAAACGAATTGACCGTCTATTCATGAAACTGCAAATGGGACAAATTTGCACTTCTTATATATATAAGACTCACAAATTTGTCCCAAATTATCTATCGCTATTTTCTGCTTATCAAACTGAATCGATGACTGCCGCTCTTTTTATCTTGGACGATGTACTCTTTTTTCAGCTCTTCCGCTGTTGCTTTCCACCCTATTAGACGTCCTTGCTCGTCCTTAAAACCCAGTTTTCCACGAAGCTCGTCTTTCATTTTCTTATCGAGTCGTATCCCAAGGTATGGTTCGATAACTTCATGGTTAATTATCCGTTCTGGTTTTTTGTCATCATTCTTTGAAACCCTTTTATAAAGCGTCTCTATATCGCTTCTGTATCTTCCCCTAGCCTGAACTATGGTTTCATCATTCGAATCATTAACTATCACATAGTCCAGTTTTGTTTTTTCTGGTCTTATATTAATACCCGTCTCATACGCACCATTCACCACGAGCACCTGCAGATCATCTGGATAGCATTCTTTCTTAACCAGATAATTTCTCACTTTAAGCTGCTCTTCGTTCATTGGGTCATCTTGCCTGTTCAACGACCATATACCCATCGCTCTAATATCCCTCGAACATAGCAAGTCTACTGCCCTTTTTACTTGTTTTATTTGTTTTGTATAAACTAACCCCTTAGCATTTTTATCAACACTGCACAACACGCTGTCAAGGTCGATAAATCCGATTTCTTTTTTATTGTGGTAGCCCTCAAGCCCTCGCACCGATTTAAGCAGGTTTATATGAGTCTTGTTCCAGAAACGAAAATAGTCAATCGAGGCCTTCGGAGTTGCGCTTAGCGTAACGACAATATTTGTATCGTCTTTCGTCCTCTTCACAAGTTCCTTTAATGCCAACGCTGTATAGTTCACGTCCTTTGAACCATAAAAGGATTGGTGAACTGCTTGAGACAGCTCGTCTAGACAGATAACTGAATCTCGCCCCCACCAATCATCTGAACAATAATGGCCTCCCCGTCTGGCCTCTTCTATCCGATATCCGAAAGCAGAATAGGTCATCGCAGTAATACCATCTTGTTTCCATTCAATATAGTAACCGCCATTAGAAAGCGAGACCTTCTTTGGGTTCCCTCTGAACTTAAGCTGGTCAACCAATGATGTTTGTGGAGCTAAATAGAGAAGATCATCGTCGAAATCGTCTGCATAGCGTTTAAGCTCCCTTTCGATGAAAGTCGTTTTGCCCGTACCTGGCGGCGAATAAAGAATGTTCAGTTTGCCGCGTTTCAGTTCGGTCATATCGATTACATCGGAAATGTAATACTTCTTCTCTGGATGCGTTTCACGCTCTTCAAGGCTTATCGGTGTTGGAGGCTGGTAAAACAAGTCAAGCACATCCGATTTGGCATCTTGATTCTCGTCATTTGACTTTAGCCCCTCATGCAGTTTTACCTGACCGCCCGCTCGATTGGCTGCTCTCCTTTGGTCTGACTCTATTAGCTGTCTCTCCGTCTCCTTCCATATTTCAGCAAGGACTGGATTGGACTCCACGTCAAATTGAAAGCCATCTTCTCGTACTTTTCGATTCATAACAGCGGTCATATACTGCCGAGACGCGTCTTTACCGAGTTCATATTCAAGCTCTAGGTTTACGTGCTTCACTTTTTCGTCTATTGGCCCTAGCCGATTAAGAATTTCTAAACATGTCTTTGCAATGTCCATCAAACAGCACCTTCTTTCTAAAGTGTTATTACTGCCTTTTTATTCCCCTTTTTTCAGCCTCCCTATATAGGGTGCTTCTGCTAATGCCAGTCTTTTCGCATATCCCTTTGACTGACTTTGTTCTGTCGTTTTCAAATAGATAGAGAGCCATGTTGAGAGCGTCCTCGTCAACATTAGGTCTACCGAACTTCACACCCTGCTTCATGGCCGCTTCCCTTCCCTCAGCGGCGTTCTCAAGGATGATTTGCCTCTGGAACTCAGCAATGGCTGACAGCATATGAAATATCAATTTGCCTGCTGGAGTGGTTGTATCGATAGCCTCTTTCTTGCTATGAAGCTCGACATGCATCTGTTCGAAGGTCTCCATAAGGTCAATTAGGTCTTTAGTACTCCTACCAAGTCGAGACAGTTCAGTGATATAGACTTCATCGCCCTCGCGCAGACGAGAGAGCATATCTTTCAGCGCGGGACGATTAGCGTTCTTGCCCGAAGCCTTATCGATAAATATCTGGTTATCCTTTAAGCCAAGCTCGTGCGCATATTCAAGCTGCCTTGCCTCGTTCTGTTCCTTTGTTGAGCAGCGAGCGTAGAGAAACTTCATCGCGTGCCTCCAATTCCTATATGTCTCAAAAGTCCTATTAGTATTTTATATTGGGACATATACTTTTGGAATATCTTTTAGGACACTATTTGATTCAAAAGACTCCCTTGGGGAGTGGTATTTCTCATGTCTCAAATGTTATGAATTTTGGGATACACCGTAACGCAGCTCAACTCTCTTGCGCACTCCCAGCTTGCAAAAGATGCGTTACCTCATAAGCCCCTGCCCCCAGTCTGTTTTGTAGCATACGGGGTGTTTTACACTTTGGCCTCAACTTCTACTTGGCAGACCCCATATATGTAGTTGATATCAACATGACAGGAAGAATAAATTCCTCCGACCGTCTACCTTCACTGTAAACAGTGTATTACCAAGGCATAATCGCCAATGCTATCGAGAAGATCGCTAGCTGCCTAAAACGCCTTGAATCTTCGCGCCCTGAGAAATGCCAGCAGGAAGCGGCACCGTTCGCCCTTTTACTCAAAATGAAAGCCCGTGTCCTTGATACAATCTCATCTACCACACCGCAACATCCATATATTTGGATGGAGCTTCACAATGGCATAGCTGTCGCTTTGCGTATGCAAACAGGCGAATTGGAGGGCACCCGCCTTTCAAGGTCTGTTCGCATATGCATGTGAAGCCTTGCGGTGTGGTAACTGTGGTAGGTGTCCTCCACATCGCTTAATTTAGTTGATGTGTTTCTCCCCTTCCACTTTTGTCGGGATTCCTTTGGAAGGAGAGGTCGTGCCCCTTATTAACTGCCCAGAATGCGGAAAGCAGGTTTCGGACAAAGCTCCAACCTGCCCAAATTGTGGCTTTCCGCTGAACAGCATCTCCAGCAACGAAACAACCAACGGTACAGAAGACACTCAAAGCGTTCAGCCAGAATCTGTGACCGAGAAGCAAAAAGATGGCTCCTCGGATGAAGCGCAGGACAACAATAAGCTCCCCGATACGCAAACGAAAAAGCCAGCAGAAGAGGGGCAAAAGAAAAAGAAGCAGGTCGTTTCAGGCAAAATGAAATTGACAGCAGCAGTACTCGGCATAGTCGCAGTCGCAGAAATAGCCGTTGGAGCCCTGCTTGCGTCAAACATCATCTGCATACACAAGTGGAGCGGAAACGACTGTCACCAAGTCAACCACTGCTATAAATGCGGAAAGGTCGACCCCAATGGAAAAATTGACCCCGATGCACACAACTGGAACCCCGCAACGTGCACCGAACCGAAAACTTGTGCCAACTGCGGGAAAACCGTCGGAGAGAAAAACCCAGACAATCATTGCTTCGAGGACAGAAGCGATGGTTCAAAGGTCTGCATGTACTGCGGAAAGATAATTCCAGCCCCGAATAGCACCGATGAAGCGGAAGACGATAGCCCTTCAACCGCAACTAGCCAGTCATCTGAAGATAGCAATCAGGCCGCGACAGAGGAGACCGCCCCATCCGCATTCTCCTTTTCCCCTAGCTCCTTCAATGGAAAGCTCAAAAGCAATCTAGACGCAGACGTTATCGACAAGAGCACCGATGAGCTTATTTCCTATATATTTGTTGACGACATAAAAGACCCCGATATGTACGCAATGCTCTCTTTTACGACAATGGACGGGCAGAGTAACCTGACAAAGAGCAGCAGGTATGACAGCTCCTGCAACCCGTCCCCCATCCTTATGATTGACACCACAAAATGTGACTCAGCAATCGTCGCACGCGGATTCGTGATGGCTTGCGATTCCTCACTCTCGAAAACCGATGCTCAGGAAGTCGTTACAAATCTTGCAAACAGTGTCGAAGACTTCAGTGGGTCTACAAGCAAAAACGGGATTACATATCTTTTTGCCAGCGACGGTGAGAAAGTCATGCTTAGGGCAACAGTCGCATAGGCTCCTCAATCCACACTGTGCAATGTCTGGCACCGTAGCGTACTTCGCCACGGTGCCCTTTCTTTCAAACTGCGATTTCAATTGATGTCCGCTCAGCCTATAGCAAAGATGCACGCTGAGGGCGAAATTTGGGCTTGGGATTACGCCGATGGACACTTACTCCAATCCCAGCCTCAACGGGGCAAATAGGCCTCATTTCCTTTGATTTAACCCAATAAACGAACCCTTTTACCATGGCATAGACAACCCCATAGCTACAATCATGTTGTCGTGCTTGAGTCTCTGAAAGGAGATTCAAGCTATGTCGAATAGGAAAGATAACAAGGGTCGAGTTCTCCATCGCGGAGAAGGCCAGCGCCCAGACGGTCGTTACTCGTTTAAATACACCAATTGGATGGGAAAAACCTGCTTTGTCTATTCGTGGACTTTGACAATTCATGACCAAACGCCACACGGCAAAAAGAGAGACCTCTGCTTAAGACAAAAAGAGCAGCAGGTTCAAAAAGACCTCTTCGACCACATTGCACCTGAGAACATGACCGTCATGACTCTGGTTGAGAACTACCTTGCGACCAAGGTTGCGGTACGAAAGACAACCGTTAGCGCCTATAAAACCGTCACCAATTACCTGAAAACAGACAGCTTCAGCAAAGCCAAAATATCAAACATTACGGTGTTGGACGCAAAGAAATGGCTTATCCACCTTCAGCAAGATGTTGGAAAGGGCTATAGCAGCGTCTGTAGCATCCGAGGCGTACTCAGGCCAGCCTTTCAACTTGCTGAAGAATGCGGCCTCATCAGAAGAAACCCCTTTAACTTCGAGCTTATCAATGTGCTGGTCAACGATACGGTATCCAGAGAATCGTTAAGCGTTAGGCAGGAACGGCTATTCCTTGAATTTATGCGCTCAGATCATCACTTCTCGCGCTACTTTGAGACTTACTTCATCTTGTTGAACACTGGACTCAGAATTTCTGAATACTGCGGCCTGACCCTTGATGACATTGACTTCGAAAATCACTGCATATGCGTTCAAAAGCAACTCCATCGTGCGAGAGATATGCAGTATTACGTTGAAGAACCCAAGACGAAATCTGGTATGAGATATATCCCTATGACCGCTTCTGTCGAAAAAGCCTTCCACAGTCTCATCGGACAGAGGGCGCAGCCAAAAGAAGAGCCTGTTATTGATGGGGTAAGGGGCTTCATCTGCCTAGACAAGAATGAGATGCCATGCGTTGCCCTGCATTGGGAGCATAGGCTCAAACGCGCCGTCATTAAGCACAACCGCATCTATAAGGAAGAGCTGCCTCATATAACCCCGCACCAGCTCAGACACACTTTCTGTAGCCGAATGGCACGCGCTGGCATGAGTCCAGCAAAGCTCAAATACATTATGGGGCACTCAGATATCAACACCACCTACAACGTTTACACCCATCTTGGGCTTGAAGATATTCAAGACGAGATGCTTGCTATTGAACAAAACCGCAGGTAGACATTGGTAGTAAAAATTTGAGCCGTACTACGTTTTTACTACTTTTGCTTTTACTTTTGCCTGATTTCTGGTTTTAATAAAGTGGATTTCCTTCCCTATATTGGAAACTAATTTTTAGAACCATTCAGCTCGTTGAATGCAGTAGAAGTGTTGGGGATAGAGGTCTTATCTTGTTATTATCGCAGGTAAACTACGCAGCAGGCTTTATTGGAGCAAACTGCCTCAAGAGCAGTCTGTAAGCCCTGCGCGACCGCCTAGAAAGGAAACCGCTCATGCAACGCGTACTGTTTGTCTGCTATGGAAATATCTGTCGCTCGACGATGGCTGAGTCCGTGTTTACCGAGCTGGTGCGGCGCGCCGGGCGCGCGGGCGAGTTTGTCATTGACTCCGCTGCGACCTCAACTGAGGAGATCGGCAACCCGCCGCATCATGGCACGGTCGCCAAGCTGCGTGAAGTCGGGATTCCCGTCGTTGCGCACCGTGCCCGCCAGGTGCGTCGCGCGGAGTATGGCGACTGGGACCACATTGTCTATATGGACGACGAGAACGCCCGCGGCCTGCGGCGCATCTTTGGCGACGACCCCGACGGCAAGGTTACACGCTTGCTCGATTGGACCGAGCGCCCCGGTGACGTGGCCGATCCCTGGTACACCGGCAACTTCGATGCCACCTACCGCGACGTGCTCGACGGTTGCACCGCTATGCTCGAGCAACTGTAGACAAGCGAGGTCGCGAGCCACGTCTCCGGCGCGAAACGAGCGTGGATTTTCTCCCGCTTTGAGCGTTCGAGTGCGCTCTAAACGGGAGAAAATCCACACTCATGAATGTGACAAAGGGACTGTCCCTTTGTCACATCCGGGACTGGCCCTAGACCGGCTTGACCTCCAGCTTTATCCCCTCGGCACAGGAGTCGCCCAAAACATCCGAAAGGGCCCAGGTCGCATATAGCGGCAAATAGAGAACCGCTCCGTTGCGCTCAACGTTGCCTCTCGAGAAAACAATCCCGAGCCTTACGCCATATTCAGCCGTATCAAGCACATGACCGAGCGCAGCGTGCGCGTGGTAATAGGAGCCCGATTTAACCTCGATCGGAACAGCCGTCCCATCCGGTCCGTCGACCACAAAGTCCACTTCACCGCGCTTTTTTGTCTGATAGTAGTAAAGCTGGCGATTTTGGGCAGCCAGCTGCTGGGCCACCACGTTTTCGTAAATGCCGCCCAGATTGGGCTCCTTGCTATCAAGATACGCCGCTTGGGCGACTCCAACGGGGTAGCGCGCCATCAACATGCCCGTATCCGATTGGTATAGCTTGAACTGCGATGGCCGTGCCGTCTTGAGCAGGGGCGACTTTGGCTCGGTTACGATATCGGCTTTGAGAGCAACGCCGGCATCGACAAGCCAGACAAAATCTCGCTGGTACTTCTCATAATGCGCCTTGGGGTCAATGGAATTGAGCACGAAACGCTTGTGTTCGCCCTCAAGCATAATGGGGAGCTGATCGTAGATGCTCTGCACCTGAAGGGCACGCCCGCTTGCATGCTTGGAAATATCCCGTCGGTACTGTTCGTTGAGCTCGGACTGTAGCTGACGAACAGAGGCAAGGTCGCCCTGCGTGTCAAGGAAACGCTGCACGACCTCCGGCATTCCGCCGACAACGGTATAGGTCCTGAAGTTTGCCATCATCGCGTCATGAATGTAATCAGGAATGGGCCTCTCGCTGATACACGCGTCACGTATCGTTTGGCGAGCCCCCTCGCTCACTCCGGTTGCCCAGCAAAACTCCTCAAAATCGAGCGGGAACATCCTAAGCTCGTGGACATACCCCACGGGATAGGACCTGACGCCCTTGAACTGGGTCCCGAGCATTGACCCCGAAAACACCCAGTGGCAGCGCCCATCCTCAACAAGGAACTTTGCCATCGTCATGATGTCGGGGGCTTCTTGGACCTCATCGATAAACACAAGCGTTTTGCCTGGCGCAATCGACTTTCCCGAAAGAAGCGTCACCCTGCTGATGAAATCATCGGCATCCCGCGCCTCGAGAAGAGCATCTTTTGCCTGGCGATTTTCCATGAGGTTAAGCTCGATGTAGGTTGCATGGTTGGCTTTGCCAAATGCGCGAATCGAATAGCTTTTGCCGATCTGGCGAGAACCCGTAATGAACAAGGCCTTTTGCTCGGAAGACTTCAGCCAACGCTCCAGCTCTGCCGCTATTTTCCTGCGCAGCATAGGCCCTCCTCAGTGTCATCAAATGAAATGCAAAGTTTTATACGCTTGATTATCGATGAAATGCAGAGTTTTTAGAACCTAAAATCTGATGAAATGCAGAGATTTGAGATTACAAGCACAATAGAAGGAACACCACCGGCGAATGTGACAAAGGGACTGTCCCTTTGTCACATTGCGCTCGACTATTCGTCGACGATCTCGGCAAGCCAGACGTTCAGCGTATCGACCTCGGGGCAGCAGAACTTTGCCGTACCAGGCTCGTTGCCGGGCACGGTTCCGCCATAGCGCAAGATATCGATATAGGGAAAGCCCACATGGCAGGCCATGGCGCACATCTTGCCGCGGTCTCGGTCGAAGTCAAAAACGTCGCCCGGCTTGTGACCATGGTGGCAGCGGCACGCACCCAGCTGGTCCACGCAGCTCACGCGGATACGCGGACGCTTGCCACGCTGCGCGCCGAGCGGGTTGTTCTCGCCCGCAGGCTTGACGCCGCCCTCGCCAACATTACTCATGGTCGATCACGTCCAAGCAGGCCTCGATGGGAAGGCCGGCCGATTTGTCCTCTTGGCCGGCATTGCGTTCGATAAGCTCTGCCACCACACGCATGGCATCGGACGTCGCGCGCTGCAGACTCCAACCTGCCATAACGCGGCCGACGAGCACCGCCGAGAACGTGTCGCCCGTGCCCGGGAAGTAGACCGGAATGAGCTCAAAGGGAATCGTAAAGTACTCCCCCGCCACATGGTCGTAACCGATAACCGCGTTCGTGCCATTGACTACGGCGCTCGTAATGACCACAGACTTGGCACCCAGCTCACGCACGGCGTCAACAAGGGCGCGGGCCTCGTCGGGCGTGATTTGCTCGGCGATAGGCGTATCGGTGAGCAGACAGGCCTCGGTGTAGTTGGGAACTGCGTAGTCTGCGCACTCTAGCAGATGCCGCATAAGGCCAATCGTGGACTCGGGCACGCCCGCATAGAGCTTGCCGTTGTCGCCCATGATGGGGTCGACGAACACCTTGGTGCCCTTTTGCGCACGGCGGTGGCAAAAGTCCGAGATGATGCGCGTCTCTTCCTCGGTCACGATAAAGCCGGTCGAGATGGCGTCGAACTCAAAGCCGAGCTCTTCCCAGATAGCGAGGCTCTGGCGCACGTACTCGGTGGTGTCGTGGATGTAGAACTTGGGATAGTTGAGCGTATCGGACACAAGTGCCGTCGGCAGGTTATGGATACGGTAGCCCATGTGCGACAGCACCGGCAGCATGGCGGAAAGCGCGACCTTGCCGTAGCCGCACATATCGTTGATCAGCAGCAGCTGAGTATTCTTCATGAAAGTCCCCCTTGGATCGGGCGCGGCGCAACGGCGCCACAGTGCAACTAAGTGTAGCGCAGGGGACGTTGCGAGCGGAGTCGAGCGGCACGAAGGGCAAATTGTTGCGGAAAGGTTTCGGAAACGAGGGGCTAGCTTGCTTCATTGCGGCTCATTTGCAGCCACTTATTCAGTGCCATTTCAAAACTATGCCGGATTACGGGGCTGAACCTGAATGAGCCAACCACACCCCTTATTTTCAAATCATAGCGAGCCTTCTACCTGCGGTTTTCTTTTTACCAATTTCGGCATGGTCGGCAATCCGTCATTCAGCCCCGTAATCCGGCATAGTTTTTAAGTTAGTCGTTGGGGACGTTCTTAAATGACTAGGCAAACAAGAACGTCCCCAACGACTATCCCAACAAGGGCATCGCCGATGTTTTGGCGAAGTCAGACACTATGACCCAATCCAGGGGCACGGAAACGACAGGAGCCCCCGCTCGTGACCGCGGGTCGGGGCTGCGACAATGTTGTTGAAGTGCCAGAGGCGCAGCCGCGCCGCAACGAGGTTGGGAGGCTCCCGTGCCTAGATATTCTACCGCCTTCGGAATGGACGTACACCTCAGGTCCACCACCGTCTGCGCGCTCGACGCGGAGACGGGCGAGGCCGTGACGAGGAGGTTCCCCGGCAACCCCTGGGGCGAGATCGCCGGGT
>OLOK01001361.1_pt1 | contig 20848 bp, 20 predicted proteins | sample 1672591 | NCBI WGS metagenome assembly OLOK01 (sample SAMEA3136703, study PRJEB25190) | human gut metagenome | biome: human gut; feature: human-associated habitat; material: faeces | place: Austria | collected 2013 | reverse complement strand
GATGAAAAAGAAATGGGAATTTTATTGGAAGCAGACCCTGATAAATATGTAGTGTAGAAAGAAATATTTATTTAGAATTCTGATAAATATATTTTATAAAAAAGAAACATCTATTTAAGAGGGAATTGTAATGAATATCTATATAGAAAGAGACGGCGTTTTATATAACATAAATCGCCGCATCTAAGATAAAGAGATAATTTCAATCCACATCTATAAAGATGACCTGTTTACTATAACATAAGTAAAAAATTTTTTCAAAAGACTTTACAAAATAGATAGCCAGGTGTATCATAAATTTAACATAAATAGATAGAAGATAAATTTGAAAGGAGGAAGTATGAAACCAAATAGAATTGTTATGAAAGTCTATGGGAAGTATGCTTTATTTACAGACCCCATGACAAAGATAGGTGGAGAAAAAAGCAGCATGATGATTCCAAGTTATGAGACATTGAAAGGAATTGTTTCATCGATGTACTGGAAGCCTTCGTTCAATTGGGTCATAGAATCTGTTAAGGTTTTAAATCCAATTCGTACAGAAAGAAAAGGAATCCGACCGATTAAGTATAATGGAGGAAATGACCTTGCTTATTATACATACTTGTCTGATGTTGCCTATATTATTTCTGCACATTTTGAGTTTAATAAGAGAAGACCCGATTTACAGGAAGATTGGAATGAAAACAAGCATTATTACGTGGCAAAGCGTGCTCTTGAAAAAGGAGGAAGAAGAGATATATTTTTAGGGGCAAGAGAATGTCCCGCCTATATTGAACCAGGAGATATGTCTGAGCCGGGATACTATGATGATAAAGGAACTCTTTCTTTTGGATTAATGTATCATTCTTTATGCTATCCTAATCAGAATGACGAGGGAAATTTATATTCAAGATTCTGGCATCCACAGATGGAGAACGGTATTATTCATTTTTGCCGCCCAGAAGAATGTGAAAATACCATTTTCTTAAGAAAAGGTACGAAAAAAGAACTTAGTAATATTCCAATCTTAGGAGTGGACAAGGAGGAACTTCTTTCTGGATATCAGGAAGGTGGTGAGCTACAATGAGCTGGATGAGAGCGTTGTATGATACTTATGATAATCTGGAATTACAGGAAAAAGAGGGATTGTTAAAGATAGCACATTCCACACAAAAGGCACATCTCGAAGTACAGTTGTCAAAAGATGGAAAAATGATTGCCGTAAGCTTTCTTCCAGTAAAAGATTCAGATACAGTAATTCCTGTAACAGAAGAATCAGCAAGCCGTAGTTCTGGAGCGGCTCCGCATCCTCTTTTTGATAAGATAAAGTATCTTGCTGGTGATTACGAATTATATACGGGAGAAAGTAATGAGGAGCATCATCAAAAATACATGGAGAATTTAAAAAAGTGGTGTGACTCGGAATATGGCGATTATAAGATAGAAGTTCTTTATAAATATTTGCAAGAAAATCGACTAATACATGATCTTGTAGAAAGAGGAATCTTTTCTCTGGATGAAAAACAGTATCTGACTAAAAAATGGGAGAATGCAAGCGAGAAATTAACAGTAGGTGATCAAAAAGATGCCTTTATTCGTTTTCAGGTTGATGGAGTTAACTTATGGGAAGATACTAAGCTGCAGGAAAATTATATCCATTACTATCTGAGTAATGGAGGAGAGATTGGCTTTTGTCAGGTAACAGGAAGGGAAGAAAGGTTATGTGTAAATCACCCTTCTAAAATAAGAAACAGCGGCGATAAAGCAAAGATGATATCTTCTAATGATAAGACAAACTTTACTTATCGTGGACGTTTTCATGATGTTGGAGAAGCATATACTATCAGTTATGAAGCTTCACAGAAAGTTCATAATGCGTTAAAGTGGCTTATAGAAAGGCAAGGAGTTAAAGTAGGAGATAAAGAGTTTGTTCTGTGGGGAGTGAAATCAGAGAATGTACCATCTATTCTGGAAAGTACAGAGGGTGTTGCATCTGCTTATGAAGAAGAGGAAGATATTTTTGCAGCTTTTTATGGAGAAGAAGAGGATAAGACAGTATCAATACAGGAAGATGTAGCCGAACGATTTAACAGAGCAATCAGAGGATATCACGGAAATGTGCGGGCAGACAGCCATTTTGTATTGTTAGGAGTAGATGCAGCAACGACAGGAAGATTATCTGTGATATTTAGCAGAGAATACTTTGGAGCAGATGGAAATGAACTGATCGAACGAATCGAGCAGTGGCACAGAGACTGTGCATGGAATGTTTCTTCTTATAATAAGAAACTGCAGAAACGAGTTTATTTTACAGGAGCACCTTCTCCATATGAAATCGCATTATGTACTTATGGAAGAGAGCAGGGAAATTCTATAAAAGGAACAGATAAAGTGATTGCGAATGCGGTAGAAAGAATTCTGCCATGCATTGTTGATGGAAAAAGAGTGCCGGTAGATATTATGAGAGAGGTTGTGCATCGGGCACAGCATCCGCAAAATTATAAAAGTAAAACTTTATGGCAACAGGTATTATCAGTAGCTTGTGCGTTGACAAGAAAGCATTTGATAGAAAAAGGAGAGGAGTGTTTGGTTATGAAATCACCAGAGAGTTTAGACGCAAAGTGCGGAAGAATGTTAGCTATCGCAGATGCGATTGAAGCGTGGGTATTGCGTGAGGAGAAGATAGACAGAACTACAACGGCAATGCGTTACTACACAAAGTTTTGTGAAAATCCATGTGATACATGGGTGATTATTCAGAAAAATTTAAAACCATATGAAATGAAATTAAGAGGGAGAGCCCGAAACCTCCAGACATTACTTGGAGAAATTTCAGCAACTATTTCTGAAGAAGAATTTCAGCAAAAACGAAATTTAGATGGTACATTTTGTTTGGGATTTGACAGTCAGAGATATGAAATTATTGAGGAAGCAAAGCGAATTAAAAAAGAGAATGATGAGAAAAAAATGAAAAAGTTAGAAGAGGAGGAAAAGTAAATGGGTGTATTACAGAACAAGATTGATTTTGAAGGAATTATCGTAGTAGAGAATGCTAATTGTAACGGGGATCCTTTAAACGGGAACATGCCGCGAGTTACCTATGAAGGATACGGAGAAATGTCCGATGTCTGCATTAAAAGAAAAATACGAAACCGTCTTTTAGATGCAGGAGAAAATATTTTTGTTCAGTCTGATGATAAATGTATTGATAAATGTAAGAGTTTAAAGGCAAGAGCAGAAGCGAATGAAGCTTTTGGGGCAGAACTTAAAAAAGGAAAGAAAGCAGATGCACAAAGAGGATATGAAATTGCCTGTAAAGAGTGGATGGATGTCAGAAGTTTTGGACAGGTATTTGCATTTAAAGGTTCTGATTTATCTTTAGGTATCCGTGGTCCGGTATCTGTTCAGCCAGCTTTCAGTGTAGATCCAATAGATATCACAAGTATGCAGATTACAAAAAGTGTAAATAGTGAAGATAAAGAAGGAAAATCTTCTGATACAATGGGCATGAAGCATCGAGTAGACTTTGGTGTTTACATATTAAAGGGAAGCATTAATGTACAGCTTTCTGAAAAGACAGGTTTTACCGAAGAAGATGCGGAAAAAATTAAAGAAGCTATCCGCACTCTGTTTGTAAACGACAGTTCCTCTGCAAGACCAGACGGAAGCATGGTAATGCATAAATTATACTGGTGGAAGCATAACTGCAAGATTGGACAGTATTCTTCTCACAAAGTGCATAACAGTATTGAGATTAAGAAGAAAGAAGGTGTTCGTAATCCAAGAAAGATAGAAGATTATGAGATTATCTGCCACGAGTTACCTGGACTGGCGGTGGAAGAATATGAAGGTTTATAATGAAGAAGATTATCTGATGCTTTCTGGAATCCAGCATTTTGCATTTTGTCCAAGACAGTGAGCGTTAATTCATATCGAGAATCAATGGGAGGAGAATGTGCGGACAGTGGAGGGAAACATTATGCATAAGCGGGCACATGATGGCCCGCAGATAGAAACGAGAAAAAATCTGGTTGTTTCCCGTCAGATGAAGGTATATTCTAAATATCTTGGAATTAGCGGAATCTGTGATGTGGTAGAATTTAAAAAATGCAAAAAAGGAGAAGAAGGAGTACATTTATATGGAAGAGAAGGACTCTATAAAGTACATCCGGTAGAATATAAAAAAGGAGAACCAAAAGAAAATAATGCTGATCGATTACAGCTTGTGGCGCAGGCGATATGCCTTGAAGAAATGATGTGCACAAGAATAGAAGAAAGTGACTTATATTACGGGACAACAAAACGGAGAGAACATGTGGAAATAACAGATTCTCTTCGTCAGGAAGTGGAAAATATATGTCTACAGATGCATCAGTATTTTGACAGGCAGTATACACCAAATATTAAAAGAACAAAGTCTTGTAATGCCTGTTCACTAAAAAATATATGTCTGCCACAGCTTTCGAAGAAAAAGTCAGTACACAATTACATTTTAAAAACGATAAAAGATGGGGAGTTATGAGAAAATTATTAAATACACTATATGTAACAACTCCAGAACGTTATCTTGCATTAGATGGAGAAAATGTGCTGGTTCTGGAGGAAAAGAAAGTACTTATCCGGCTTCCACTACATAATCTCGAAGGAATTGTGACCTTTGGCTACACTGGAGCAAGTCCGGCATTAATGGGAGCCTGTGCGAAGAGGGGAATTTCCCTAAGTTTTATGAATCCAAACGGACAGTTTTTAGCATCCGTAAGCGGGGAGAACAGGGGCAATGTTATTTTAAGAAAACAGCAGTATAGAATTTCAGACTCGCTGGAAGATAGTATCCCTATTGCCAGAAATATGATTATTGGTAAAATATACAACAGCAAATGGGTGTTAGAAAGAGCGACAAGAGACCATGCCCTGCAGGTTGATGTAGATGCCATCAAAAAAGTGACAGCCAATCTGGACGAACACATCCGGCAACTGCTAGAATGTGATTCAATGGATAGCATTCGAGGAATTGAGGGCAATGCGGCAAGTCAGTATTTTTCTGTATTCGACCAATTGATTCTACAAAATAAAGAAGAATTTTTCTTTGAAAGCAGAAATCGGCGTCCGCCATTAGATAATGTCAATGCCATGTTATCATTTGCATACACATTATTGGCAAATGAATGTGCCGCAGCTTTAACTGCAGTCGGTTTAGATGCTTATGTCGGTTTTCTTCATACAGACCGACCGGGAAGAACCTCTTTAGCATTAGATTTAATGGAAGAATTAAGAGCTGTATATGCAGACCGTTTTATATTAACATTAATTAATAAAAAGACGATTAAACCGGAGCATTTTGTAAAAAAGGAAAATGGAGCGGTCTTAATGAACGATACAGGACGCAAAACAATGATTAGTGCGTGGCAGGGCAGAAAACGAGATAAAATCAAACATCCATTTCTCGGTGATAAAATAGAATGGGGTCTCATACCTCATGTTCAGGCGTTATTGTTAGCCAGATTTATTCGCGGGGATTTGGATGAATATCCTGTTTTTTTGTGGAAATAAGAGGTGAGAAATGCTTGTATTAATAACATATGATGTAAATACAGAGACAGCTTCAGGGAAAAAACGTTTAAGAAAAGTAGCAAAAGAATGTCAGAATTACGGACAAAGAGTTCAAAATTCTGTTTTTGAATGCATTATGGATAATGCAAAAGCAAAGGAGGTAAAAGCAAAACTACTCGAAATAATTGACATGGATAAAGATAGCCTAAGATTCTATTATCTGGGTAATGTTTACAAAAATAAAGTAGAACACTACGGAACGAAACAAAGCATTGACTTAGAAGGAACCTTAATTATTTGATTCCAGGTCACAAAATAAACTGTCGCATCTGCGATAAAATCCCTTTTTTGAAAATCTTTCTAAATTTAGATATAGTCAAATATAGAAAGAAAAAGTTTCTTATTATCTCTGTTAAAAAGGAGTGCCTTGAAATAAAATATAGAAAATATTAAATAATGGAACATAGTGCGAATCATAAGCTACGCAAAAAACGCAAGGCATTCGCACTCGAAAAAGGGGAAATAGTACAATATATTGCGATATAAAGCTAAAAATGGTGGACAAAAAAGTTGTTGAGACTAGATATGCACATGATAGCTGGGGTATTACAATATGTTGCGGTCGCCTCCTTCGCGGAGGCGTGGATTGAAAAAGACAATGTTTTAAGACCTAACATATCAAACTTAGTGTCGCCTCCTTCGCGGAGGCGTGGATTGAAAAATGCTACCACCAATAATCATGTAACCTAATCTTTGTCGCCTCCTTCGCGGAGGCGTGGATTGAAAAGCTTGGTAAAAACATTGTTACCGGCATAATAAAAGTCGCCTCCTTCGCGGAGGCGTGGATTGAAAAGCATCCATCTTTTGGAGTGAAATACTCTCCGGCGTCGCCTCCTTCGCGGAGGCGTGGATTGAAAAGACTTGTACCGGATGAGCGTAGACAGAGCAGAATTGTCGCCTCCTTCGCGGAGGCGTGGATTGAAAACACGGCTTCAATTTTCCCCCTCGATTTGGGTGTTTTGCGTCGCCTCCTTCGCGGAGGCGTGGATTGAAAACCGTTCAACGAAAAAAGGCCTTGCCATTCGTTGTCAAGTCGCCTCCTTCGCGGAGGCGTGGATTGAAAAAATATTTTTTAGATTATCAGTGTGGGGCAGATTTGTCGCCTCCTTCGCGGAGGCGTGGATTGAAAAATTCTAAAAGAATTCGATTGACAGAATCATTAGAGTCGCCTCCTTCGCGGAGGCGTGGATTGAAAAACTGTTTTATCATCCATAAAACTCACCTCTAATTGTCGCCTCCTTCGCGGAGGCGTGGATTGAAAAATTACTGCTACAAATCCTGCTTTTACATCCCCGTCGCCTCCTTCGCGGAGGCGTGGATTGAAAAAAACATATCCTCAATTATTCCTCGCATCTTTTCGTGTCGCCTCCTTCGCGGAGGCGTGGATTGAAAAAATTATCCAATAAGCATGGCTAATGGTTGGAACTGTCGCCTCCTTCGCGGAGGCGTGGATTGAAAATTGCATCAATGTGTGTTTCCACTCCCCCCGAAACCGTCGCCTCCTTCGCGGAGGCGTGGATTGAAATTTTGCTAGCATTTTGAAAATAATCAAAATCAATGCGGTCGCCTCCTTCGCGGAGGCGTGGATTGAAATAGGTAATCCGCACTGCAGTTCTCGTTGTTGTTACGTCGTCTCTTCGCAGAGATACAATTACAATTCCTTACAAAATAACAAATGTATTGATGAAAAATTCTACAAACATTTTATGATGGCAGTGCTATTTGACTGCTTTGCCTTTGTATATTAATTTTAAGCATGTCGTTCTTATAATAAGCATCTTCTTTAATTTTTCTTTCTCAAAAAGAGCATAAAAATAACACGTCCGATATATCGAGCGTGCTAAAATTCAAATTTATTATTTTTCTTTCTTCTGACTTTCCGCAATTTTATCTTTAATCGCCAAATACCAAACATTATTTGCGTTATCGAAATACGGACAATTATAATCTTTGGCATCCGAATATTTCTTTGGCATTTTTCCGTATGCTTTACATACTGTTAAATCTCTATTCTCATCAAAATCTGATTTTTTACAAGCATCACATAATGGTATTGGACTTACAACCTGAGCCATGCCTGGGAAATCTTCAAAACTTGGTCCTGTTTCTATTTCGCAATATTTTCCATCATCATAATAATAGCCCTTCTCCTTCATTAGAGTACCTCCGCTTTTATATAATACCTACCATTCTCCTTTTTGATATCTTTTATTATATAGCGCAATCCTCTTTTAAACAATACTTCCTGTTGATTTTACAGATGACAATTTATCAAGCAGTTTCCCATCTACTTAAAAACATATATTCTGCATTCTAATTTCGTCTATCTGTCTGTCCACCCAACGAATTAAACGGCAAACACCCCATCAAATAGTCTCTTTTGTATAAAAAAATTAAAATTATCGTGAATGTTGCAAAAAAATACAGTCCATGATAAATTTTTGCAAAAAAATGACGGAAAAATATAGCATTTTTTATTTATTTGTGCTATACTCATATTGCGCGTGAGGAAAGCGCATAAAGTAATGTTGATAGTTAATTGAAGGAGGAACACAACAATGGCAAAATGGGTATATCTGTTTACAGAAGGCGATGCCACAATGAGAAATCTTCTTGGTGGTAAAGGAGCCAATCTGGCTGAGATGACAAATATTGGATTACCTGTACCACAGGGATTCACAATTACAACAGAGGCTTGTACTCAGTATTATGAAGATGGTCGTGAGATTAACGATGAGATTCAGGGACAGATTAATGAGTATATCGTAAAGATGGAAGAGATTACAGGAAAGAAATTCGGAGATAAAGAGAATCCGCTTCTTGTATCAGTTCGTTCAGGTGCCCGTGCTTCCATGCCAGGTATGATGGATACTATCCTTAACTTAGGTCTTAATGAGACAGTAGTTGAAACTATTGCCGCTAAATCCGGAAACCCACGTTGGGCTTGGGATTGCTACAGAAGATTTATTCAGATGTATTCTGATGTAGTTATGGAAGTTGGTAAAAAGTATTTTGAAGAATTAATCGATGAGATGAAAGCTAAAAAAGGTGTAAGTCAGGACGTTGATCTTACAGCAGAAGATTTAAAAGAGCTTGCATCTCAGTTTAAGGCTGAATATAAAGAGAAAATCGGCGAAGATTTCCCAGATGATCCTAAGAAACAGTTAATGGGAGCTATCAAAGCCGTATTCCGTTCATGGGATAACCCACGTGCTAATGTTTACCGTCGTGACAACGATATCCCTTATAGCTGGGGTACTGCTGTTAACGTACAGAGTATGGCATTTGGTAACATGGGAGATGACTGTGGTACTGGTGTTGCATTTACTCGTGATCCTGCTACAGGTGAGAAGAAGCTTATGGGAGAATTCCTTACAAACGCACAGGGCGAGGACGTAGTTGCCGGTGTTCGTACACCAATGCCAATCGCTCAGATGGAAGAGAAGTTCCCAGAAGCATTCGAACAGTTCAAACAGGTTTGTAAAACTCTTGAAGATCACTATAGAGATATGCAGGACATGGAGTTTACTGTTGAGAATAAGAAGTTATACATGCTTCAGACACGTAATGGTAAGAGAACAGCACAGGCTGCTTTAAAGATTGCCTGTGATTTAGTAGATGAGGGAATGAGAACAGAAGAAGAGGCTGTTGCAATGATTGACCCTCGTAACCTTGATACATTATTACATCCACAGTTTGATGCTGCTGCATTAAAGGCTGCAACACCAATGGGTAAAGCACTTGGAGCTTCTCCTGGAGCTGCTTGTGGTAAGATTGTCTTCACTGCTGAAGATGCTAAAGCTTGGGCAGAGAGAGGGGAAAAAGTTGTTCTTGTTCGTCTTGAGACATCCCCAGAAGATATCGAAGGTATGAAGAGCGCTCAGGGTATCCTGACAGTTCGTGGTGGTATGACATCTCACGCAGCAGTAGTTGCTCGTGGTATGGGTACTTGTTGTGTATCCGGTTGTGGTGACATCGTAATGGATGAAGAGAACAAAAAATTCACATTAGCTGGAAAGGAATTCCACGAAGGAGATGCCATTTCTCTTGATGGTTCTACAGGTAACATCTATGATGGAATTATTCCTACAGTAGACGCTACAATCGCTGGTGAGTTCGGCCGTATCATGGCTTGGGCAGATAAATACAGAACAATGGGTGTTCGTACGAACGCTGATACACCTTCAGATGCTAAGAAGGCTCGTGAGCTTGGAGCAGAAGGTATCGGACTTTGCCGTACAGAGCATATGTTCTTCGAAGGTAACAGAATTGATGCATTCCGTGAAATGATCTGTTCTGATACAGTAGAAGAAAGAGAAGCTGCACTTGATAAGATTCTTCCATATCAGCAGGGAGACTTTGAGCAGTTATTTGAAGCTATGGAAGGTAATCCTGTAACAATTCGTTTCTTAGATCCACCACTGCATGAGTTCGTACCTCAGACAGAAGAAGATATTAAGAAACTTGCGGATGCACAGGGTAAATCAGTAGAAACTATTAAAGCTATTATTGAAAGCCTGAAAGAGTTCAACCCTATGATGGGACATCGTGGATGCCGTCTGACAGTAACATATCCAGAAATCGCTGTTATGCAGACAAAAGCAGTTATCCGTGCAGCATTAGCTGTACAGGCTAAACATGCTGACTGGACAATCGTTCCAGAAATCATGATTCCATTAGTAGGTGAAGAAAAAGAATTAAAATACGTTAAGAAGATCGTTGTTAAGACAGCAGACGAAGAAATCAAAGCTGCTGGTTCTGACATGAAATACGAAGTTGGTACTATGATTGAGATTCCTCGTGCAGCATTATTAGCTGACGAAATCGCTAAAGAAGCTGAGTTCTTCTGCTTCGGTACAAACGACTTAACACAGATGACATTCGGTTTCTCACGAGATGATGCTGGTAAGTTCTTAGACGCTTACTATGATGCTAAGATTTTCGAGAACGATCCATTTGCTAAACTTGACCAGAATGGTGTTGGTAAGTTAATGGATATGGCAGTTAAATTAGGAAAAGGTCAGAGACCAGAATTACACTGTGGTATCTGTGGAGAACATGGTGGAGATCCATCATCCGTAGAATTCTGTCATAGAATTGGATTAGATTACGTTTCCTGTTCACCATTCCGTGTACCTATCGCAAGATTAGCAGCAGCACAGGCAGCGATTGCGGAAAAGAGGAAATAGGAATAGACAATCATATATTTACCTCTGTACGCTAATGGTAACTAAAGCAGATGTGCAGGCCTTTATGGCTGAACGTTCAGAGTATACAAAAGCGAACAGATTTGAAGATATTGAAGTAAAAGTCTATATATAAAGTTCTGCGAGGGAAAGCAACATTGCTTTCCCTCGTTTCATGTTTGGGAATAAACCCTAATTATCAGGGTTTGTTCCTTTTTTTATTTTCATTATACGAGGAGGTTTAATATGAATAGCATAATATTAAATTTAGAAAACATAAAAACCTAGAGTTAAATCTATTTACATATTATATTAAATTTAACTCTGAAAAGATAAAATTAAGGAGAGATTGATTATGAAAGTATATGTAGTAGCAAATTTAAAAGGTGGCGTTGGAAAAACCACCACAACAGTAAACGTAGCTTATACATTTTCGGAAATGGGTGGAAGAGTATTAGTTATTGACCTGGATCCACAATGTAACTGTACAAGATTTTTTGCAAAGGTAAACGGATACAGTAAAACGGTAAGAGATGTTCTTGAGAATCCTAAAGGGATAAATAGTGCAGTCTATCGCACAAAATACCAGGATATAGATATTGTGAAAGGCTCTGTTAAGATCACAGAGCAAAAGACTCCATGGAGACTGAAAGAAGCTTTGGGGTATTTAAAGAAAGACTATGATGTCTGCCTGATTGATACCCGCCCTGTATTTGATATGCTGACAATGAATGCATTGTATGCTGCGGATGTGTTCCTTACCCCAGTGAAATTTGATAACTTCTGCCGGGATAATCTCACGATAGTGGAAGAGGCTTACCATGAGATCTTGGAAAACAATCCAGATCTGGAGTGGAAGATATTCGCAAACATGGTGTCGAACACCAAAGCACAGAAATTATCTTCAGAGGATCTGATCGCTAAGCATGATTATCCGTTTTTACAGTCATGTATCAGCCGTACAGCGATTGTTGATAATGCGTTATCCCTTTATAAGCCGGTGGCAAAGCATCGTGTTATGAGTAATGTAGCACAGGATTTTGTAGATCTGGTGGAAGAACTTCTTGAGGATTAGGGGGTATCGGTTATGGCAAAACTTGGGAATATATTTAATAAGGAAGAGATAAAAAAAGAAGAGCAGCATCCACGAAGAACGATCAAATGGATCCATTACTCTAAACTGAAAACAAATCCAGATCAGTATTGTCCTGCAAGAGATAAGGAAGAGATAGAATCCCTTGCAGATCTGATTGAAGCTGCGGGAGAAGTCATTGAAAATCTATCCGTAAGTAAATCAGATACGGATGAATACCGGATTATTGCCGGATATAAAAGATGCGAGGCATGCAGGTTACTTGTAGAAGAGAGAGGACTGAAACAGTTTGAATTTCTCCCATGCATTGTAAATAATGTTAGCGTAGTACAAGAAAGTTTCCGTGTACTGGCTTCCAATGGCTATCATACGAAAAAGCCATATGAGCTGATGCATGAGATTACAGAGATGGAGAGACTTTTACGGGAACATCCAGAAGAATTCCCCCCTTCTTTACAGAAAGGTAGAATGGTAGAACGCTTATCAAAAAAAATGGGGATTGCAAGGGCTACGGTACAGGAGTACCAGCAGATCTCCAGAAATTTACTTCCAGAGGCAATGGAAAAATTTAAGGAAGGGGAGATAGAAAAATCTGCCGCACTCACTCTGGCGAGGCTGCCGGAAAAGATGCAGAAGGAAGTGATCGAACAGGGGATTACAAAAAATGTGGATATAGAAGAATATAAACAGAAGAATTTAGAACCGGGTGCGGTAGAGATACGGGTATCGTACCGGCTGTTGGGTATAGATGAATATGACAGGTCTACTGTCTCCAGAAAAGCACTCGTAAAGTTCTTAAAAGGGAGATATGGGAGTACTTCCTATGAAATATCACAAGGGGAGATCAGGATCTCCTGCTCGGATAAAAACATCAGTATCTCAGAGAGATCCATTACATGGGAACGGTATGTGACCCTGCTTGACCAGTACTGCCCAAAAGAAGAAAAAGAAGAGCCAGAGCCTGTAGAAAGGAGGGAAGAACAAAGAGATATGGTATCAGAAATAGAAACAGAAGATGCAGACTGCAAAGAGCCTGCCGGAAAGCCGGACAGGGAAGGAAGGGAAGTTTCTGTCTCGATGGATGAGTTAGTGGAAGAAGGAAGGGAAGAAACAGCAGGATTAACCCGTCAGGAATATATGAATTCTTTAGATATAAAAGGGGTTTCCAGTTATATCAGCCACTTTCTTTCCGAAGAGATTCTGCGGTGTCCGGCATTGATTGAAAAATGGCTAAAGGACTGCGTAAACGAAGAAGGACAGTCCGTATAAAAAATCAGTGTTACATACATTCTGCCTGCCGGATGGAGAAGACCATGCCGTAGCTGCAAAAGCACAGGCAGAATTCGCACACTATTTGTGTGCAGCATATACTTTCATGTAAGGGGGATCCCTTTCCAGGATATTCCCCTTTACATTGGAAAAGAGAAGAGAGGAGAAAAAAAGATGAGATTGGACTATTTTTACAATACAGAGGGAGAAAATTTCCGCTTTTACCAGATTCCGGCATTGCTTTTGGAGGAAGAGGAGTACAGGGGAATCAGTGATACTGCGAAGATATTATATGGAGTATTATTATCCAGGCTGGCATTATCAAGAAAAAATAGCTGGATTGAAAAAGATACCGGTCGTTTATATATCACATACAATCTGAAACAACTGGTAGAAAAACTGGGACGTAGTGACCGTACGATCAGCAAAGCAATGAAACAGCTTTCCGAAGTTGGACTGATCGAGAAGAAAAAAAGAGGACAGGGTAAGCCGGACATTATTTATATGATGAACTTTACGGCTGTCCATAAAGAAGGTGCAAAAGAGACTGTCCCTGAAGAACAGATGGAGCAGAACCTACCTGAAGATAAGATGCAAGGAAATAAAAGAGAAGAAACTATAGCAGAGACAAGCATTACGGGAAAGGAAGACCAAAGGGGAGATTCCAGAAGCGAAGAAATTACGATTCTGGAAAAAAGACATGCGAGAGAGTTTTACAGAAAAAAGATACGGCATCAGTTAGAATATGAAATACTGATGCAACGGCACAAAACGGATAAAAATATAATAGATGCTATGATAGAGATAATGGCAAACATTTATATCTCAGACAGGGCTACATATAAAATATCAGGGGAAGAAATCCCAGTAAATGAGGTACAGAACCGGATAAAGACATTAAATGTACAACATATAGAGTATATCATAGAATGCCTTAACCGGAATACAAGAGAGATCCGAAAGCCGGATAATTACCTGTTAGCATCGCTGTATAATGCTCCGCTGACAATAGGGCTTTATTATAAAGCACAGGTACAGCATGATTTTAAAATGGAGAATACGGTAGTTTAGTGTTCCGATATTATTCAGGAGCGAAAAAATTACGGTTTCAGAAGCGAAGAAATTACGATTCTAAAAGCGAAGAGATTACGGTTCCAGAAACGAAAGAGTTACCTGCAAAATATATAGAGCCAGATATATAAAATAATATATATAATAACCTATCCATCTATCTGGTTTGAGGTGGATATGATGGGATAAAAAAACAGACCGTCTTTGAAACGGTCTGCGAGATTGGATTATGCTGAAAACTTTTCAGCAAATCCAGTATAGACCACACAGAAGGATCATGTCAATAGCTCCGATAGAGGAATTTTATAAATACGTGGTCAAAGTGAGAAATCTATATGTGGTGTTATGTTCATAATCTGTGAAATGTACTGAAATCCAGCACAAAAAATAATAAGGAGAAAATACAGTATGGGAAAGATAAGGGAGTTTTTTTACCTACTGGTCATTGCCGTATTGATCAGTCTGTCAATAATCTTTATAGGGGCAGCATTCAGGGAAGAATATCCATTATGGAAAAACCAAAAAATATTAGAAGACCTACGATCCGATGTAAAAGCAGAGGAAACAGGTGATGGAGATCCCGGCATAGACTGGGAAAAATTAAAAAAAATAAATCCAGACATTGTTGGATGGATAAAAGTTCCGGGAACCAAGATTGATTATCCTGTTTTACAGGGAAGCAGATGGAATGAATATCTCCATAAAGATTATAAGGGGGAATACTGTTATGCCGGTTCCATCTTCCTTCAGCCAGAAACATCGTTTGAGGACAAGCATTTGATTCTTTATGGTCATAATATGCGTACAAGATCTATGTTTGGTTCGCTTCATGAGTTTGAATCAGAAGATTTTTATAAAAAATATAACAAGATATACCTGTATCAGCCGGAAAAAGTAATGAAATATACAGTATATAGTGTATATGACTGCCTGGATAAAAGTACAACATACCTAACGGATTTCACAGGGAACAAGAAGGATAAAAGATGGATAGATTGGTTATCCATGACAATAGAAAAAAACGCTTACTATCCTATTAAAAAGAAACCAGAAAAAGAAGGACAGATCCTTACACTGTCTACTTGTTCCGGAAAGAAAAAAGGGGATGATTACCGACTGGTAGTAAATGCTGTTATAAAATAATCATTTATAAGAAAAATTAAGAGGGATACCTTCAATATAAAGAAGAAGTATCCTATTTTTATGCCCGCCTGCGGAGATGGTGTATTCCCCGGCATCATTGTCCGTTGCTTCAAAAGCACAGGTGGGATTTGCACAGCAAAAATCCCCAATCATTGTTGTGCATAAGGAGTATCTTGATCCCCAATAGAGATACTCCTTTTTATCAAAATAAATGGATCAAATCATCTGAAAATAGTGTGGAAGTAAAAAGAAATACATGATATAGTAGACAGGCAGAGGAACATTGTAAAATGTAGGTCTGCTTTATAACCGGCAGGGTAGCTGCCTCCTGTTCTGGAGAATACCAGAAAGGGGGCGTATATTTATGAGTACATATGAGGAATTTAATATAATATTAACGGTTGCGTTATTGATAGTTGCGATTCTGAATTTGAAAAATAAATAAGCTGCCCTTTGTTCTTGGCGGAATAGGCAGCTTATTTATTAACTGATATGAACCCCAGAATGGGAAGCTTAAAAGCACCCTGCTGGTTGTTTGTTAATAATATAATAGCAATTATATAATGTAATGTCAACTACTGTATAAAGAAGCCTAAAGCAACATGACTTTCTAAGTTTTTCTGCTTTTTTAACATAAATATATATAATCAAAAATGAAAATATAGGAGAAGAAAAAATAATGAAAACAAGATTAACTAAAAGTGAATTTGCTGTGATGGAAGTTTTATGGGATGAAGGGGAGGAGTTGACTTCAGCAGAGATCATTCAAAAGTCGAAAGAGAGAGAATGGAAAGACAGCTCTATACATCTGATTATAAATAGTCTGCTTAGAAAAAAAGTTGTAACAGTAGCAGGCTTTAAAAAAACAACAAAAAATTATGCCAGAACTTTTGTACCTGTAGAGACCAGAGAACAGTTTTTGGTAGGACAGATCATAGATGATAAGACAACGACTGAGGATAAAAAGGGAATATATTCGTATATCATAGGAAAAGAAAGTGATCCAGAACTAATAAATTATATTGAAAAATTACTTGAAGAACGAACGAAAGAACTGAGAATTAAATCTAAATGAACGTACCGAATTTCGGCACATGACAAAAAAAGCAGGAGAATAATATCTACCTGCTTTTTTTGTGCAGATTGGAATGGAAGGAGAAAGAGAATGACACTTGGAGAAAAAATAAAAAAGTACAGGGAATTGCGGGGGCTGACTCAAAAAGCATTGGGGGAAAGAGTAGGATTTTCTATTGGAACACAAGATTCCCGTATAAGAAAATATGAAAAAGACATGATGGCTCCTAAAGAAGATATACGGATTAAAATTGCAGAAGCTTTGGATATAGATATGTCAGCATTAAATGATATAGATATTCAGACAGAAGAAGATGCTATTAGAATATTATTTTATCTTGAAGAAAAATATGGATTGGAAATAACAAAGACAAGAGATGAGATTCTTCTATCTTTTGATAGTAATAATACAGCTATATGGAAACTGATGGTATATCTTGAGTTATGGGCGGCTAAAAAAGAAGAATATACAAGGAATAAAGGAAATGCAACAGGAGAATTTGAGTGGAAGGTTTATGAGAAATGTAACGGAAAAAAAGAGCTAAAGGCTGGTTTTGTAAAAGAAATAGAGGCAAGGGAATATGCCAGTTTTTTAGAAAGCTGTAATAGAGTTGCTGGATATAATAAGAGTAAATTTAGAGTGGAGTATGTACCTCTGGTATCTGAAGTACAGGATGAATATGATATATGGAAAGCACAGTTTCCAAAGAGTTTAGAATGTGCCGAAATTCAGCACGCATAAAAATGAAAAAAGCTGACGGGGATACTGGAATAGTAAAAGAATTATGATATATTAAAATCAAATATAACAGTTGGAGATGGATTGATATGATGTATACATATATCGAAGATCTCTGATAAATTTACTTATAAAATGTACCGAATTTCGGCACGAAGAACAGGAGAAAGTTATGAGAGAAAAAACGATGAAGAGAGGACATTTGTTACTGACATTACTTGCTTTTGTGAGTTTGCTGTGGTTAGGAACAATCCATGCCAATGCCGCAACGGTAAAGGCAAAAGTTGATGTAAAAAAATTCTATGGGATGGCGGAGCAGGTTCTTCAGGAGATTAATAGGCAGAGAAGAAGTAATGGATTGTCAGATTTAAAAATGGATGCAAATTTTACAGAAGCAGCAATGGACATAGCATTGCAGGCACAGGGAGGAGATGCATCAGCAAGCAATCCTGATATTTACAATAATAGATACATAAGTAAAGATGCTATGGAAATAGATAATATAGATGGCTATGATATGTATGATGATAATTTATGGAAAGAGAATAGGAATGGAACACAAAAAGTATTAAATCATATAAAAAAAATAGGAAGTTATTCATATCAAGATGATGACATAACTTCAAGGGTAGGAATAGGAATAGTTGCAACAGATATGCCTAAAATTGTACCAAGAGAATTAAATAGGGGATATTTTTGTAATGTGACTTATTGTTTTGTGAGCAATAGAACAGCACATGATAACACAAATTATAAAGTCTATGTAAATAGTGGAAAAACCATTTGTACTCAAATGGATTTGTTTATTAATCCAGAGGATACTTATTTAATTATTAATGCTAATGAAAATTGTTTAACACCAAAAATACTTATGATGTGATTAAAAAAAGTGAGGTAAGAAAAGTACATCCGGCTGTATGGCAGCATCCAGTAATATTTGGTAAAGTTCATAACGAGTTATGCCGTTTTAAGTGTAAATTATCGAATACTGGGGCTACATGGAGCAGTTCTGATCCATCTATAGTTTCTGTAGATTCCAATAGAGAACAATGGGACTTATCAGGAGACATTATTGATTGCTTTAGACGATATTCTAGTGAGCTATCACCAGAAGAACAGGAAGAGATTATAAAAGGCGTTGAAGAAGGTTTGACTGATCAGGATGTAAAACGATACTTTACACTGGTAGGAGCAGAAAAAATGCGACAGTATCGGAGAGTTTTGATTGCCAGGAAGAAGAAAGGATAGATTTATTGCCGGAAGTCACAGATAAAAGGTGGCTTCCGGCTTTTTTTCATGCCCTATATTTATTATCAATAAAGTTATCAATGTTTTGTAACTTAGAATATGATATGTATGTAATGAAAATATTAATTACAAATAGTAATTCGTTTTATATCATGAAAATTTAGCACTTTTATGAGAAAAATATGTTAAGAAGTATGGGATATTTGTGGATAAAAGAACATACGTATGGTATACTAAATCAATAATGTTGTTATTTTAAGGAGGGGGATAGATTTGGATAAGATATATGCTGTAATCGACTTAAAATCATTTTATGCATCAGTGGAATGTGTGGAAAGAGGCTTAGATCCTCTCACAACGAATCTTGTTGTTGCCGATAAGAGCCGTACTGAAAAGACCATATGTCTTGCCGTTTCTCCTTCTTTAAAAAAATATGGTATTCCAGGACGTCCTCGCTTATTTGAAGTAATACAGAAAGTGAAGAGGATTAATAAAGAAAGACAGGAAACTGCTCCGGGGCATAAATTCATAGGACAATCTTTTCATTCAGATAAATTAAGTGATCCTTCGGTTGCCCTGGCATATATTACAGCACCTCCGAGGATGTCATTGTATATGAAATATAGTACACAAATATATCAGATCTACCTTCGGTATTTTGCTCCAGAAGATATTCATGTATATTCGATTGATGAGGTTTTTATTGATTTGACAGGATACTTAACAAATTATCAGATGGGGGCAAAAGAATTAATTTCCAAAGTGATACAGGATGTATTAAAAGAAACAGGGATTACAGCTACTGCAGGGATTGGTACGAATCTATATCTTGCAAAGATTGCAATGGACATTATGGCAAAGCATGTGCTGGCAGACGAGTATGGGGTGAGAATTGCTTATCTTGATGAGATAACATATCGAAAGAAATTATGGGAACATCAGCCGATTACAGATTTCTGGAGAGTAGGGAAAGGATATGCCAAAAAGCTTGCTGCATATCAGATTTACACGATGGGAGACGTTGCCAGATGCTCTGTTGGAAAAGAAAAGGAATATCATAATGAGGAATTACTTTATAAACTATTTGGGATTAATGCTGAGTTATTGATTGACCATGCCTGGGGATATGAACCTTGCACGATTGCAGATATAAAAGTATATAAACCAGAAGCAAAAAGTATCGGTTGCGGACAAGTATTATCTTCTGCTTATTCCTCAGAAAAAGCAAAGGCGGCGGGCATAGATGCTTTTATTGCAAAACCGCTGTTCCGTTCCCGGCTGACGGCTACACTGCGGCAGTTTACTTCAGGAAGAAAAGAAAAAACAGCAAGAAATTATTTGGAGAAGCTGTCAGAATCAGACTACACGGGAAAAAGGATTCTGCTGGTTGAGGATAATGAGTTGAACAGAGAAATTGCTGGTGAAATTTTGCAGATGACAGGTGCAAAAGTGGAAACGGCAGAAAATGGGAAAATTGCAGTTGAGAAAGTGGAAGCTTCTCCGAAAGGTTCGTATGATCTTATTTTTATGGATATCCAAATGCCTGTTATGAATGGTTATGAGGCAACAGCGGCAATCAGGAGTCTTCCGGGTGAAAAGGGAAAACTGCCTATTGTTGCCATGACTGCCAATGCTTTTGCAGAAGACGTACAGCTTGCCAAAAATACAGGCATGAATGGACATATCGCAAAACCGCTGGATATGAATAAGCTGAATGATGTTCTGGAAAGCTGGCTGTAATTGCTTCTCACTGTTTTGGCTCAGGTGTTTAGAGTATTATAAATCTCAACTTTGGTGGCAGGCTGTATATTGCAGTTCACAGCGGACGCAGTTTTATTAATCTTGGCAAGAGACGTGAAAATCCGGCACAGCTGCGCCAGCATTTTACCTGCGAACTGAAATAGTTTATGAATAGGATTGATGATTTTGCGATTTGTTACACATCAATACCATCTCTGGATAGAACACCCTGAGTATAATAGTGCTTGACTTCACGCATTTCCGTAACCAAATCTGCGTAATCAATAAGCTCCTGCGGTGCATATCTTCCAGTGAGGACGACTTCTACTTTCGGGTTTCGACTTTGCAAAATTTTAATTACGTCTTCACTGGAAAATAATTTGAAATATAGGGCGATTGTAATCTCATCTAAAATCACCACATCAAACTTGCCGGATTCCAAAATTTTTCCGCATTTTTGTAAAGCTGCAGTTGCGACTTCTCTATCATGTTCATTAGGTTTTCGGTCAATGAAACAGCCAGCCCCAAGCTGTTCGATTTTGATGCCGTCCATTACAGTTTCTATGCCGGTTTCGTGGTATTTCATGTCTTTGATAAACTGGGCAATATACACTTTCTTTCCGGCAAACAAGGCTCTTAAAGCCAAACCAAACGCCGCTGTACTTTTTCCTTTGCCATTTCCGGTGTATACGT
>OLOK01001356.1_pt1 | contig 20895 bp, 11 predicted proteins | sample 1672591 | NCBI WGS metagenome assembly OLOK01 (sample SAMEA3136703, study PRJEB25190) | human gut metagenome | biome: human gut; feature: human-associated habitat; material: faeces | place: Austria | collected 2013 | reverse complement strand
GCTGCCGGAGCGGTGCTTAAGCCGCAAGGCGGGAATTGTGCGGTGTTGCCTTAGGTTATTTGTACAGCATTGCTGAACGCTTTGCGCTTAGCGCAGAACCAGTTTGCCGTTTTCGGCGTCCACGGTCAGGGTATCGCCGGGCACATGGTTGCCGCCGATGATCTCTTTTGCGATCATGGTTTCCACGTTGGCCTGGATATACCGCTTCAGCGGGCGGGCACCATAGATGGGGTCATAGCCGTCATCCACAATCACGCTCTTGGCTGCATCGGTCACAACCAGCTTCAGCTGCTTGTCAGCCAGGCGGCTGTGCAGGTCAGCCAACATCAGATCCACAATGCCGCCAATCTCATCCTTGGTCAGGCTCTTGTAGTAGACAATATCGTCCAGACGGTTCAGGAACTCCGGGCGGAACTGGCGCTTGAGCAGCAGGTCGATCTTGTCACGCGCTTCGGCGGACAGTTCGTTCTTGCCGTTGGCACGGTTCTTTTCCAGGTCTTCCAGAATGATGTCAGAGCCAAGGTTGGAGGTCAGGATGATGATGGTGTTCTTAAAGTCCACGGTACGGCCCTGGCTGTCGGTAATACGGCCATCGTCAAGGACTTGCAGCAGAATGTTGAACACATCCGGGTGGGCTTTTTCCACCTCATCAAACAGCACAACGCTGTAGGGATGGCGGCGCACAGCCTCGGTCAGCTGACCACCCTCCTCATAACCCACATATCCCGGAGGCGCACCGATCAGACGAGACACACTGAATTTCTCCATGTATTCCGTCATATCGATACGAACCATGTTCTTTTCATCGTCAAACAGGGCCTGGGCCAGCGCTTTGGCCAGCTCGGTCTTGCCAACGCCCGTGGGGCCAAGGAACAAAAAGCTGCCAATGGGGCGGTTCGGGTTTGCAATGCCGGCGCGGGAGCGCAGGATAGCGTCCGAAACCTTCTGCACGGCTTCGTCCTGGCCGATCACGCGCTGATGCAGCACTTCGGGCAGGCGGAGCAGCTTTTCGCGCTCGCCCTCCACCAGCTTCTCCACAGGGATGCCGGTCCAGCGGGCCACAATGCGGCTGATCTCTTCGGCCGTCACGCGGTCACGCAGCAGGCTTTGCTCCTTCTTGTCGGCAGCAATCTTTTCTTCGGCTTCCAGCTGGCGCTGCAGGTCGGGCAGTTTGCCGTATTGCAGCTGACCAGCCTTGGCGTAATCGCCGTTGCGGGTCGCCTTTTCAATTTCGGCCTTGGTGGTTTCTACCTCGGCGCGCAGGCTCTGCACCTTATTGATGGCGTTCTTCTCGTTCTCCCACTGAGCTTTCTTGGAATTGAAGGAATCGCGCAGTTCGGCCATTTCTTTTTCGATGGCGGCAAGGCGCTGCTTGGACATTTCATCGGTTTCTTTCTGCAAAGAAGCCTGCTCGATCTGCAGCTGGGTGATCTTATGGTTCAGGTCATCCAGCTCTGCGGGCATGGAGTCCAGCTCGGTCTTGACCATTGCGCAGGCTTCATCCACCAGGTCGATGGCTTTATCCGGCAGGAAACGGTCGGTAATATAACGGTTAGACAGCGTTGCTGCCGCAATCAAAGCGCCATCCTGAATTTTAACGCCATGGTACACCTCATAGCGCTCTTTCAGGCCACGCAGGATGGAGATGGTATCCTCCACCGTGGGCTCCTGCACCATAACGGGCTGGAAACGGCGTTCCAGAGCGGGGTCTTTCTCGATATACTGGCGGTACTCGTCCAGGGTGGTGGCGCCAATGCAGTGCAGCTCACCGCGGGCCAGCATCGGCTTTAAGATGTTGCCGGCATCCATTGCGCCGTCGGTTTTACCGGCGCCCACAATGGTGTGCAGCTCATCAATGAACAGGATGATCTTGCCTTCGCTCTTTTTAACTTCGTTCAGAACGCTCTTCAAACGTTCCTCAAACTCGCCGCGGTACTTAGCACCGGCGACCAGAGCGCCCATATCCAGGCTGAACACGGTGCGGTCTTTCAGGTTTTCGGGCACATCGCCGCGCACGATACGCTGGGCAAGGCCCTCAGCGATAGCCGTTTTACCAACGCCAGCTTCACCGATCAGCACAGGGTTGTTCTTGCGCTTACGGGACAGGATGCGGATAACATTGCGGATCTCGGAATCACGGCCAATGACGGGGTCCAGCTTGTTGGCACGGGCGGCTTCCACCAGATCCTGGCCATATTTTTTCAGGGCGTCATAGGTGGATTCGGGGTTATCAGTGGTCACGCGCTGGTTGCCGCGCACGGCGGACAACACCTGCATGAACTTTTCTGGTGTGATGCCAAACTGCTTGAACAGCTCGCCAGCCACGCGGCCGGGGCGCTGCAGCATGCCCATAAAGACATGCTCCACGCTGATATATTCATCCTTCATCTGCTGGGCCTGCTTTTCAGCGGCGGTCAGGGCCTGGTCCAACTCATTGGAGATATAGACTTTATCGGGGTCACGGCCGGAACCCGTCACATGCGGCAGCTGGGAAACTTTTTCCGCTGCGGCAGCTTCAAAGGTACCGGGGTCAACATTCATCTTGGTCAGCAGCTGGGGGATCAGGCCGTCCTGCTGCTGGGTCAGGGCCACCAGCATGTGCTCCTGTTCCAACGCCTGGTTGGAATATTCAATTGCCAAACGCTGGGCAGCCTGCAGGGCTTCCATCGTTTTTTGGGTAAATTGGTTGGTATTCATATCGCAAACCTCCTTTATCGGCAACGATAATGGTTTTCTATCTATTAGCAGCGAACCGGTTCAAGTGCTGCTTCGTGCCCGGCGGCTTGATATCCTTGCAGGTTCAAGGGCGTTATGCGGAAGCATTATCTTTATTAGCACTCTATCTGTTCGACTGCTAATATTGTAACACATAGCCAACCGTTGTCAATAGGGTAAATTGAAAAAGATTTATGAACTGTCAAAAAGTTTCCTGCTTTTTCGGGCGTTTTCCATCTTGCAAGATTTTGGATACAAGTATACAGTAGAATTAGAAAGTGAAGAAGCACAAAAAGCCAAAACGACAAAGGATCCGCCCATGAAACCTATTTTGATTGTGGATGACGAAGCGCCCATCCGTGCGCTGATCCGCCTGACGCTGGAGCGCGCGGGCTACACCTGTGACGAAGCTGCCACCGGCACCGAGGCCGCCGATAAAATTGAAGCAAACACCTATAATCTGGCCCTGCTGGACATTATGCTGCCCGGCCCCGATGGGTACGAGCTGCTGGACTACCTGCGCAGCGTGCAGACCCCGGTGATTTTTTTGACCGCCAAAACCGCGGTGGCGGACCGTGTGCGTGGGCTGCACCTGGGCGCGGATGATTACATTACCAAGCCGTTCGAGCCCACCGAGCTTGTGGCGCGGGTGGAAGCGGTGCTGCGCCGCTGTGGTAAAGCCCAGGGTACTCTTGCTGCTTTTGATGTGGTGCTGGACCCGGCTGCCCGCCGGGTAACGCGCAGCGGCACCCCGCTGCACCTGACCCCGCGGGAATTTGACCTGCTGGAAGTATTGCTGCGCAACCGCGGCATTGTGCTGTACCGCGAAGTGCTCTATGAGCGCGTGTGGGGGCTGGATGCCGAGTATGACAGCCGCACGCTGGATCTGCACATCCAGCGCCTGCGCAAAAAGCTGGGCTGGAAGAACGAGATCCGCACCGTATTCCGTGTGGGCTATGTGCTGGAGCGCGGGGAATGAGCGCCGCTTTGCCTATCCTTTTATGGCAATACCGCATAATTCTAAGTGCCGATACGGCGAGCGAGGTGCGGCAGCTGCTAAGCCAAAAGCGCAGATAATACTGGATGCTGCAAAGGTGAGCGCCGCCAGTGGCGGAAACAGCGAACCGAAGCAGGGGCAGCGGTCGCAGAGTGCGAGGGGCTTTTGCCCCCGAAGCACGATGCGGGTACCGCAACCCGACATTATCGAGCATTTTGGCAACGCAGATGCCGTGCCGCAGCTGCCGGAGCGGTGCTTAAGCCGCAAGGCGGGAATTGTGCGGTGTTGCCTTATATTTATTCCATCCGAAAACGATCCATACAGAATGCCCATATAAAAATAAAAAGCACATGCTCTCCTGACTGGCCGGATTTTCCCGGCTGACATGGGGCATATGCTTTTATTTTATCTAATTTGAATTTTGCTGAATTTTGTTTTCGCCCTGATTTTACAGCCAGAACTGCACCAGACGGCTGACATTCTGGTACAGCGCGGGATTCTGGCCCAGAAGGCCCGGTTCCGCAGCAAAGTAGACACAGAAGCTGTAACAGATCCCCACGGCAACAGCTGCCAGCATCGTCCCCTGCAGCATGTGCTGCACGGTATGCAGGATGCTGCCCGATGCGGCGGCCTGCACACGCGGGGCAAGGGCGCTTTCGGCCCACAGCCAGACCAATGCGGCGGCGAACAGCAGCGGGGTTAAATAGTCGCTGAGATAGCGGTAGAGCACACCGGCCATCTGGCAGTCCAACGCGGCCAGAATAACAGCCAGCAGCACGGGCAGCAGCACCATGGCGCGCAGGTCTTTCTGCCTTGCCATACGGCGGCGCAGCAAAGGCAGGGCCGCAAAGGCCCACAGCAGCGGCAGGCTGACCAGGGCACCGCCGTAAAATACTTCGGTAATGGTCATACCCATAAAGTTTGTCTGCATTTTGGTACCCGCCAGGTAGGGGAACACCGCCTGCACCACCGGCAGGGACAGGAAATAGGTGAACAACGCCGGGGCCAGCCGCCCAATGCGGAAGCCGCGGTGGGTCATATCGTTGCTGGTCAGGTTGTAATTGGCGCCAAAATCAAACAGCGAGCCGAACCGCGCGGCATTGTAGGCCATCAGCCCCAGGGCTACCAGAATAACCGGCAGAACAAAGGCGATGGCTTCGGTTATTCCCTGCTTGCTGCGCAAGCGTTTTTGCCGGATATACTGCGGCCAGAAGATCGGCAGGCAGAGCACGGCAAACAGCTCCATCTGGGGGCGGCATCCCGCCACCAGCGCCATGCACAGGCTGCCAAGCGCCATGTGCAGCATGATTTTGCCATGGTGCTGCACCGGGGTGTTGGCGGCGCACAGCCACTGCCACAGGGCCAGCAGCACAAATGCCGCGCCGCACAGGATGGCGTATTCATACACCGAGGGGCGCAGCAGCAGGTAGTACACCTGGCTACCGCCCGCAATGCCCGCCGCAGCCAGCAGGCAGGCCGCCGCTGAGGCGGACGGGAACCAGCGCTGCGCAGCCTGCCGCACCAAACCAAACACTGCCAAAATCAGCAGCCAGGCCATCACGATCATGGCCAAGCTGGGCGGCAGGTCCGGTACGCCGGTCAGCAGCTCAAACGGCAGCTGGAACAGCAGGCACGGCACAATGCCAAAGTAAACATAGTACCGCCCCTGATAATAAGCAACATCCCACAAAGCATCCGGGGCCGCGCTCTGACGGGCGGCGGTATCGTAAGGGTTCTGCATCTCCGCCATGGCGGCGGGCGGGTCGCGCTGCAGATCCAGGCGGCCATTCAGCAGGCTGTGGGCCAGAGCGCCGTACTGCGCAGCGGAATCATTCTGCCAATCGCTGATATGCTGGGTGAAGGTGATGCGGCTTTCGCCGTCCCAGTTTTCGACATTATAAAACGAGGTCGCCACGCCGGAGTTGCGGGCATCGGCAAAGGGGGCCGCTGCGGCCAGCAGGCAGAGCATGCAGCCCAGCACCAGCACCGCCGGGCGGTATTTGGCGCGGTGGGTCAGGTAGGCTTCGTGCCACGCGGCAGCGCCGGGGCGCAGCCCCCACAAGGCCAGCAGTGCCAGATACACCACTGCCAGCCGCAGCAGCGAGAAATCCATCGGGCGGGGTACATTGGCCAGAACCGCCTGCACGGTATAGTTCAGGTCATAACTGCGGTACTCTCCGCTATAGCCTTCCGCTTGCAGGGTCAGGGTATCCACCGCGCCGGAAAAATCCAGCGTGCGCACCAGGCTGCGTGCCGCTCGCGGGGCCGCCTGCCACTGCCAGCTCTGGCGCGGGGCGGTGCTGGCTTCGTCGGTACCGGACACCCACAGGATAAACAGCGGGTTCTGATCCTGCGGATAGTTGCCGTCATACTGGTAGACAACGCCATCCAGCGCAACGTTATACAGCGGCTGATGGATGCCGGTAAAGGTAAGGGTACTGTGCTCATCGCTCAAAGCAATCGGCTCCCCATCCGCCGGGGCATCCTGCAAATAGGCGCGCAGGTCAACGGGCTGGTAGCCGTGGGTTGCAAAATAGGGTGCGTTGCCCACGAATACTTCCAGGCCGATGGCGGCAATCAGCAGCGCAGCAACCGTCCAAAGTGTGCGGTACCGCCGCCCGCTGAGCAGGCGGAGTAACAACACAGTGCCGCAGGCCCACAGTGCCGCCCCATTGATGGCCAGCAGGCGGAACAGATCAAACCCCTGCGCCAGCCCCGGCTGGGCAAACACACATGCTGCGATGATCCACACTGCCAGCACAATGCCCGGCCCGGCCAGTACATCCGCATGGGTTGCCCTGCGGTCGCACAGCCGCCCCGGCAGTGCCCAAACCAGCACCCCCAACAGGATGCTGACACAAATTGCTGCTGCAAACATAAAAAGCCCCCATACCAAAGTGTATGGGGGTATTATACTATGAATTGCGGTTTTTGTCGATATTGGGGGTGCAGGCGTCCTCTTCCTGCGGGTCGGACGGCTGTTCGCCTGCCCGCTCCGCTTTGCGGTACTGTGCGGGGGAAAGCCCGGTTTCCTTTTTGAACACACGGCTGAAATACAGCGGGTTATCATACCCGACGATCTCGGAAACTTCACCGATGCTGTATTTGGTGCGTTCCAGCAAGCGCTGTGCATTGACGATATGCAGCGACTGGATATACCGTGCGGGCGACAAGCCCACATACTGTTTGAAGCTACGGATGAACCATGCCGTGCTCATGTGCAGGGACTCGGCGTATTCATCCATATTGATGCAGGCAGTATAATTCTCGTTAAAATAGGCGGCTGCGGCTTCGATCTGCTCCCGCGTGGTGCCGTTGATCGACCGCCGTTCCTGCCGCTGGTGGCTGACCAGCACCAGCATCATCTGGAACAGCCCGGCCGTATAATCCCGATAGGCGTACTGGCAGAGCTGCAATTCCTGGATCATGCGGCGGAAAGTATTTTTGTACTCCGGCATAATGCCGCTGTAAAACACATGGCCATCCAGCGGAATCTCATGCGCCTGCAGCACTGCAGCGGCCTCGCTGCCGGAAAAATAAACCCAGAACACCTCCGGGTGGTCCTCAAGATAGTAGATATAACGGCGCTCTTCCTGCGGGCGGTACAGCACCATATGACCCGCTGTTACCACATGCTCGGCATCATCAAACCAGAAGTGCGCCTTGCCCGCAGCGATATAAAACAGCTGATACGCATTTTCATCATACCGCGTAATAGTTGGCAGGCTGGCGTGCTTTTTCAATCGGCATGTTCCGCAGGAATCCACTGTAAGCGGTGCAGTACAGCTGCCGTCCGCAGCCTGGCGGCTGTTGATGGAACCAAAATTGATATACATCTGTGTTGCCCCCTTGTGTTGGCTGGGTAAGACGGGCGCACCCATCTTTTATGTAGATTGTATAATATTATCCACTTATAGTGCAAGTGCAACTGGCCAAATCATATTGTTTTGTTATCCTTCTGTTATGATTTTCGCAAATAATATTAGAATTCTTATCAAAATGTTTTTTTCAGCTTTTCTGTTTTACCGCGGGGCCACAACAAAAAAGTGCCCGCCTGCTGCAAGGCAGCGTGCGGGCGCTTTCATGCTTATTCCTTTGCTTTTGAGCCGGGATTATTCAATGCCGGTCACGGTATAATCTTTGTCCTCAACAGCTTTCTTCAGCACAGTGTCATCCACCGGCTTATCCAGCGTTACAACAGCGGTACCGGCGGTGTGGCTTACTTCGGCGGCGGAAACACCGTCCAGCGCTTCCAGTGCCTTTTTCACGGTTGCTTCGCAATGGCCGCACATCATGCCTTCAATTTTAATGGTCTTATTCATGGTCGTGTTCTCCTTTTTGCTTGTTTTGTGTGCTTTGCGTTTATGGTCATGTTTGGTGCTGCGAATATCGAACAGGTTCAGCCGCAGTGCGTTGGAAACCACGCAGAAGCTGGACAGGCTCATGGCCGCAGCGCCGTACATCGGGTTCATCTGCCAGTGCAGCAGCGGGATAAAGACACCTGCTGCCAGGGGGATGCCCAACACATTGTAGGCAAAGGCCCAGAACAGGTTTTCGTGGATATTGTGCAGAGTAGCGCGGCTCAGGCGGATGGCGGCGGGCACATCGCTCAGGCGGCTCTTCATCAGCACAACGTCAGCGGCGTCAATCGCAACATCCGTACCGGCGCCAATGGCAATACCGACATCCGCGCGGGTCAGGGCCGGTGCATCGTTGATGCCATCGCCCACCATGGCCACGCGGCCCTTGTTTTTCAGGCTGCGGATCACAGCTTCCTTGCCATCGGGCAGCACACCGGCAATCACTTCGTCCACACCGGCCTGTGCACCAATGGCTTTGGCGGTGCGCTCGTTATCGCCGGTCAGCATCACAACACGGATGCCCATGCCCTGCAGTTCACGTACAGCCTGCGGGCTGTCCTCCTTGATGACGTCCGCCACCGCGATAACGCCCTGCATGGTGCCATCCTTGGCAAAGAACAGCGGGGTCTTGCCCTGGGCGGCCAGTGCTTCGGCGCTGGATGCCATCTTTTGCGGCACCGCCACGCCAAGGGTCTGCATCAGCTTGGCGTTGCCGCCGTACAGGGTACTGCCGTTCAGCACAGCCGTCAGGCCGTTGCCGGGCAGAGCCTGGAAATCTGCCGCCTCGGCGGGGGTCAGGTTATCCTCCTGTGCCTTTTGCAGCACAGCGCGGGCCAGCGGGTGTTCACTCTTCTGCTCCAAGGCAGCGGCAAGGCTCATCAGTACCTGCTCCGTCACACCGTCTGCGGGCAGGATATCCGTCACGCGCGGCTCGCCGCTGGTGATGGTGCCAGTTTTATCCAGGGCAACGATCTCGGTTTTACCGGTCTGCTCCAGCGAAACCGCGGTTTTGAAGAGAATGCCGTTTTTAGCGCCCACACCATTGCCAACCATAATGGCAACCGGCGTTGCCAGGCCCAGCGCGCAGGGGCAGCTGATGACCAGCACTGAAATACCGCGGGCCAAGGCAAAACCGACCGTCTGCCCTGCCAGCAACCACACGATGGTGGTGATAACGGCCAGCGTGATCACCACCGGCACAAACACACCGGAGACGCGGTCTGCAATTTTGGCAATGGGTGCCTTGGTGGCTGCGGCATCGCTGACCATCTGGATGATCTGAGCCAGCGTGGTATCCTGACCCACGCGGGTGGCACGGCAGCGCAAAAAGCCGGATTGGTTCAGGGTTGCGGCGCTCACGCTGTCGCCTTCGGCCTTATCCGCCGGGATGCTCTCACCGGTCAGGGCCGATTCGTTCACCGCGCTGCTGCCTTCCAGCACCACGCCGTCAACGGGGATATTCTCGCCGGGACGCACCACAAACACATCGCCCTGCTGCACCTGTTCGATGGGAACGGTAACTTCCGCCCCATTGCGCAGCAGCGTTGCGGTTTTGGGGGCCAGGTTCATCAGGCCTTTCAGGGCATCGGTGGTCTTGCCCTTGGAGCGGGCTTCCAACGTTTTGCCCACCGTGATCAGGGTCAGGATGGTTGCGGCGGATTCAAAATAAAACTCCTCCATATAGCCCATCACGGCCATGGCATCCCCCTGCACCTGGGCCACCGTCATGGCAAACAGAGCGTAAGTGCTGTAGCCAAAGGCCGCGGTAGCGCCAAGGGATACCAGGGTATCCATATTGGGGGCACGGTTCCACAGCGCCTTAAAGCCGCTGATAAAGAACTTTTGGTTGATGACCATGATGATAATGGTGAGCAGCATCTGTAAAATACCCATTGCCACATGGTTGCCCTGCATAAAGCCCGGCAGCGGCCAGTTCCATAGCATGTGCCCCATGGAGAAGTACATCAGCACCACCCAGAAGATCAGCGAGGCAATCAGGCGGCGTTTGAGGCGCGGGGTCTCGGTATCTTTTAAGGCATCTGCTGACGGCGCAGCGGACTGGGCGGCAGCGTTTTTAGGGCTTGCGCCATAGCCTGCGGCTTCCACTGCGGCCACAATATCTGCCGGAGCGGCGGTGCCCTCCACACCCATTGAGTTGGTCAGCAGGCTGACCGAGCAGGATGTTACGCCCGGCACTTTGCTGACGGCTTTTTCCACCCGGGCACTGCACGCGGCGCAGCTCATCCCGGTTACGTTATATTGTTCCACTTCTTTCCTCCTGTTCCCTCTCTTTTGCGGTGGTGATTCTATAATTCTTGTGTGATGATTGGTGAGTGGTTTCGCTTTGGTGTTTGAACACGGGTTGTTGATGTTTGAGTTGTTTCTATGGCAATACCGCATAATTCTAAGTGCCGATACGGCGAGCGAGGTGCGGCAGATGCCAAGCCAAAAGCGCAGATAATACTGGATGCTGCAAAGGTGAGCGCCGCCAGTGGCGGAAACAGCGAACCGAAGCAGGGGCAGCGGTCGCAGAGTGCGAGGGGCTTTTGCCCCCGAAGCACGATGCGGGTACCGCAACCCGACATTATCGAGCATTTTGGCAACGCAGATGCCATGCCGCAGCTGCCGGTGCGGTGCTTAAGCCGCAAGGCGGGAATTGTGCGGTGTTGCCATATCCTTACTCCCCTTTTGGTGAGCGGCTAGCCTGCCATTCGACGTATTATTGAGGTTACCATTTCTATCCACACTCTCCTTGCGGAGAGCGATACGTTGGGGGCAACCAAGGCCGATGCGGCATTTCTATCCACACCCTCTCACAGGGAATGACTGGCATTTATTCATGGCTCTGGTAATGTTACACAAACTTTTACCGATGTTTGTGAACAGAAAAACAATCGTACTTGGCACTGGCATGGCATTTTTGCTGGCTCAAACACTCGTGCATTTATTTCATGTTCTGCTTCTGCTATTTTGTGCAGGCAATGCTTATTTCATCAGTTTCTGCAGCGTTTTCAGCAGCTCATCCACAACTTCGTCATTCCCGGCACGGATATCATCCGCCACACAGGTGCGGATATGGTTTGCCAGCAGCTCACGATTGAACGCGTTCATCGCCGCCGTTACCGCCGCCGACTGCACCAGAATATCCGGACAATACACTTCGTTTTCCACCATCCCACGGATGCCCCGAATCTGCCCTTCGATCCGGTTCAGTCTGTGGACCAGGCTTTTATACTCTTCTTCACTGCGATGCTTTGTTTTGTGTGCACAGCAGCAACACGGTTCCTTCTTTTCGTTTTCCTGCATTATGTTACCCTCCCATCACATGCAAGGTACCCCGAGGGGTATATTTACTATATACCCCTCCGGGGTACCTTGTCAAGTAGATAATATAATATTTTTATATTATTTTATGCGAGAGTTTTTTACTATAGCAATTTTTAAAATTAAAGCGGATATCCGCATGAACAAAACCACCCTGAACAGTCAGAAAGAGAAACATTCCATGCTCTCCTTGCGGAGAGCGACGTCTGTTGCGCTGCCCGGTCTGCGGCTGCACCTTGATTTCTATCCACGCTCTCCTTGCGGAGAGCGACAGCTCATTTTGCCAGTCAAATTCACAGCGTGGGCATTTCTATCCACGCTCTCCTTGCGGAGAGCGACATTGAGGTCGTGGAAATTGGTGTAGGGTGCCTCATATTTCTATCCACGCTCTCCTTGCGGAGAGCGACCAATCTTCGCGTTGTCGATGGCAGTAGATCTTCTATTATTTCTATCCACGCTCTCCTTGCGGAGAGCGACCGGGCAGAATCTGATCAACAGCATTCGCCGCATAATTTCTATCCACGCTCTCCTTGCGGAGAGCGACGTATGATACATACGCAAAGGTTCTGCGCGTTAATATTTCTATCCACGCTCTCCTTGCGGAGAGCGACGTACTCTGGCCATGACCAGTTGGCGTTATTGCTAGATTTCTATCCACGCTCTCCTTGCGGAGAGCGACTGGATAGATGGCTTGCGGGCCTAAAGGGCACGCTATTTCTATCCACGCTCTCCTTGCGGAGAGCGACATGATACATACGCAAAGGTTCTGCGCGTTAATATTTCTATCCACGCTCTCCTTGCGGAGAGCGACCTGGCAAGTCTACAACTTTAACAAGGATTGCTTGGATTTCTATCCACGCTCTCCTTGCGGAGAGCGACATTTGTTAATCCATATAAGCTTACTATGATATTTGATTTCTATCCACGCTCTCCTTGCGGAGAGCGACAGCTCCGCTTGCTGCGGCGTGCGGCGCAAATACAATTTCTATCCACGCTCTCCTTGCGGAGAGCGACTACTAGCATATTGCACAAAATTTTAGCAGATTGGGATTTCTATCCACGCTCTCCTTGCGGAGAGCGACTTTTCCAGCCCAAACACCAGTATCATAATTTTGGATATTTCTATCCACGCTCTCCTTGCGGAGAGCGACTACTAGCATATTGCACAAAATTTTAGCAGATTGGGATTTCTATCCACGCTCTCCTTGCGGAGAGCGACGCCTTAGCGCCGGAAGAGAATCCGACACAAAAGAATTTCTATCCACGCTCTCCTTGCGGAGAGCGACACACCAGCAAGGATACTATCAAGACTGTCGTTAATTTCTATCCACGCTCTCCTTGCGGAGAGCGACGATATCACCGACACCGTGGAGAGGATGATCGGCAAATTTCTATCCACGCTCTCCTTGCGGAGAGCGACTGACGGCGCGGATTATTGATCCCACCTATGGAAAGATTTCTATCCACGCTCTCCTTGCGGAGAGCGACAATACCTCACCGGGGCCGAAATCCAGGACCCCGATTTCTATCCACGCTCTCCTTGCGGAGAGCGACGCGTATATCCAAAAATTTGATGACCTGTTTAATATTTCTATCCACGCTCTCCTTGCGGAGAGCGACGGGCATCCCAGTCATATTCCTTGGCGATAATGCGATTTCTATCCACGCTCTCCTTGCGGAGAGCGACTCGCAGTGCCGGACCTTGGCAAGCGGGATATACGATTTCTATCCACGCTCTCCTTGCGGAGAGCGACCACCCAGATGCAGGCGGCATTTAAAGGCCCCGAAATTTCTATCCACGCTCTCCTTGCGGAGAGCGACACTGACGAGGTATTGACCAATGATGAACAGACGATTTCTATCCACGCTCTCCTTGCGGAGAGCGACAACGCAGACACAAAAACACCTCATTTCACAAACTATTTCTATCCACGCTCTCCTTGCGGAGAGCGACTTCGTAAGGTGCCGATTCTGGGTATTAAGTAATATTTCTATCCACGCTCTCCTTGCGGAGAGCGACCAAGTTAAGAAGTATTCTGGTCTTAATTTTGCTAGAATTTCTATCCACGCTCTCCTTGCGGAGAGCGACCGATTGTGTACGATATTGTATTCGTGCCCCGGAAATTTCTATCCACGCTCTCCTTGCGGAGAGCGACATACATCATAGGACACGCCGTTAACCTCCATCCCATTTCTATCCACGCTCTCCTTGCGGAGAGCGACCCGGGGCCGAAATCCAGGACCCCGGAAAGATACTGATTTCTATCCACGCTCTCCTTGCGGAGAGCGACCCGGGGCCGAAATCCAGGACCCCGGAAAGATACTGATTTCTATCCACGCTCTCCTTGCGGAGAGCGACGACAGTTACATGGGATGTTGTCAGCGACACGGACATTTCTATCCACGCTCTCCTTGCGGAGAGCGACTAGACGTTGGCGCTAAATTTTGGATACTCGATCAATTTCTATCCACGCTCTCCTTGCGGAGAGCGACCTGCGATTGATGTCTTTCTGGCTGTGTGGGCGGTTATTTCTATCCACGCTCTCCTTGCGGAGAGCGACGCAGGTGTTCCAACGTATTGCAAAACCATTTCGCATTTCTATCCACGCTCTCCTTGCGGAGAGCGACCCAAGTAGCGGAACTTTACGCAACACCCACAAAAATTTCTATCCACGCTCTCCTTGCGGAGAGCGACGGATCTGCACCGCAACGTTACCGGTTAAAGTCTGATTTCTATCCACGCTCTCCTTGCGGAGAGCGACCCAGCCCGATGCGGAATTATATACAATGCTGCGTATTTCTATCCACGCTCTCCTTGCGGAGAGCGACAGCAAGCAGGGCCGCCACTATATCGGGTGCAAGATATTTCTATCCACGCTCTCCTTGCGGAGAGCGACGCAATCGTGTTGATCCGTGCGGCAACCCAACGCATATTTCTATCCACGCTCTCCTTGCGGAGAGCGACCGCATCGAATTTGTCAAGCGGAAAGTCAATCACCATTTCTATCCACGCTCTCCTTGCGGAGAGCGACAGATTATGAAAATCGCTGTACGGCCATTTTTCAGTATTTCTATCCACGCTCTCCTTGCGGAGAGCGACTAAAGTAACGGAGCTGGAAAAACTGTCGCGTGTAATTTCTATCCACGCTCTCCTTGCGGAGAGCGACTATCCGTGGCAGATGTAGCATCGTAATTGGCGGATTTCTATCCACGCTCTCCTTGCGGAGAGCGACAGCATCAGACATATCAACAAGACGCGAAGCAAGCATTTCTATCCACGCTCTCCTTGCGGAGAGCGACGGCTTCCTGATCATGCTTGGTGGCTTCGCTGTTGATTTCTATCCACGCTCTCCTTGCGGAGAGCGACTTTTTGAGTACATTCAGGCAGGCACCGGCATCTTATTTCTATCCACGCTCTCCTTGCGGAGAGCGACCGTCAATGAGGATAGATACGGCCAACAGTATTGGAATTTCTATCCACGCTCTCCTTGCGGAGAGCGACTCTCTTTTGTGTTATATGATACTACGTCATTGATATTTCTATCCACGCTCTCCTTGCGGAGAGCGACATATTGGGTGTTACAGTCTTAGGCATTCAGCACAATTTCTATCCACGCTCTCCTTGCGGAGAGCGACGACGTAAATAACCCAGTAGCGGCCTTGACGTCCATTTCTATCCACGCTCTCCTTGCGGAGAGCGACTGATCGCTAATTTTACGCTCGCCCAAAGTTCGGAATTTCTATCCACGCTCTCCTTGCGGAGAGCGACATGCTTTTCGACTTGAGATTTTTGCACCCTCACGGATTTCTATCCACGCTCTCCTTGCGGAGAGCGACTAGAGGAAGTATCCGGTGATACTTGGCAACGTGATTTCTATCCACGCTCTCCTTGCGGAGAGCGACGACATATCATAGATGCGAGAGCCAAGAGAGTTAATAATTTCTATCCACGCTCTCCTTGCGGAGAGCGACAGCCATCCACAACGCGGAGATTAACAAACTTAATGATTTCTATCCACGCTCTCCTTGCGGAGAGCGACAGTGTAGATTGTAATTATCGTAATGCACGCCCTATTTCTATCCACGCTCTCCTTGCGGAGAGCGACGGCATTTTGGTCTTTTGCGGCCCGCAGGGCTCCGATTTCTATCCACGCTCTCCTTGCGGAGAGCGACCCCAAAAATCCGATGATACGTGTTGATTAGGTACCATTTCTATCCACGCTCTCCTTGCGGAGAGCGACGCTGTTTGAATATATTCAAGCTGGCACCGGCATTTTATTTCTATCCACGCTCTCCTTGCGGAGAGCGACCTTATCCCTCTGACTGATCCGGCCCCTAAAGTCGTATTTCTATCCACGCTCTCCTTGCGGAGAGCGACTGCTTCGCAAGGTGCCGATACTGGGCATTAAGTAATATTTCTATCCACGCTCTCCTTGCGGAGAGCGACCACGCGGCGGACATGTCATAAAGACGAGAGCCAAGAATTTCTATCCACGCTCTCCTTGCGGAGAGCGACAATCTTCGCGTTGTTGACGGTTCACAATCTTCTATCATTTCTATCCACGCTCTCCTTGCGGAGAGCGACACTATCGCCTTCTACCCACCAATAAAACCCATTATTTCTATCCACGCTCTCCTTGCGGAGAGCGACCGTTATCACCGCGATGACGTCCCAGATTTCCGTTGTCATTTCTATCCACGCTCTCCTTGCGGAGAGCGACTGTCCCTCGTGTAAAAGGTGGTGAGCGATATATATATTTCTATCCACGCTCTCCTTGCGGAGAGCGACTGTCGGCGTATGTAAGAGTAACCCAGCGACAGCGGATTTCTATCCACGCTCTCCTTGCGGAGAGCGACTCGTAATGTCCGAAAATCTCACGACACCGAGTATTATTTCTATCCACGCTCTCCTTGCGGAGAGCGACGCCCAGGTTTCAAAGGTTATGGATGTTTTACAGGCTATTTCTATCCACGCTCTCCTTGCGGAGAGCGACAGCTTAAACCTCCCATCAAGACCCATGGATAAATTTCTATCCACGCTCTCCTTGCGGAGAGCGACGCCGCGGGGCGGTTACTGTTATCTTGATAATATAATTTCTATCCACGCTCTCCTTGCGGAGAGCGACGGGCGGATTACGCCAAACGGAACGAAAAAGTTAAATTTCTATCCACGCTCTCCTTGCGGAGAGCGACCACATCGTAAAAAGCACTACTGCCTTTGGAGATCGATTTCTATCCACGCTCTCCTTGCGGAGAGCGACCGTTAAGGCCTGCCGGCAACCAGCCTATCACACCGGATTTCTATCCACGCTCTCCTTGCGGAGAGCGACTACTACTTTGCCTGTCCTTTTTTGCAAAAGTATTATTTCTATCCACGCTCTCCTTGCGGAGAGCGACCGTCAAAGTTGGCCCAGACCTCATTAATAGAATATATTTCTATCCACGCTCTCCTTGCGGAGAGCGACGTTACAGTCTTAGGCATTCAGCATAAGGTTGGTATTTCTATCCACGCTCTCCTTGCGGAGAGCGACCACCTTTGCGTATGTGTCATAGAGCTGATACAGAATTTCTATCCACGCTCTCCTTGCGGAGAGCGACAATCTTCGCGTTGTGGATGGAAGCAAGTCATCTATTATTTCTATCCACGCTCTCCTTGCGGAGAGCGACGTGTTACAGTTTTAGGCATTCAGCATCGTGTAGGCATTTCTATCCACGCTCTCCTTGCGGAGAGCGACGTGTTACAGTTTTAGGCATTCAGCATCGTGTAGGCATTTCTATCCACGCTCTCCTTGCGGAGAGCGACCACCCAGATGCAGGCAGCATTTAAGGGGCCGGAGATTTCTATCCACGCTCTCCTTGCGGAGAGCGACGGCCCACGATGCAAAGGGCCCTGGGCGTGTTTTCCATTTCTATCCACGCTCTCCTTGCGGAGAGCGACCATACGGCCGCATCAACGACATTTCGCGGCTGATATTTCTATCCACGCTCTCCTTGCGGAGAGCGACGAGGCCGAAGATGGATACAAAGACACTGTGACCGAATTTCTATCCACGCTCTCCTTGCGGAGAGCGACCGTCGAAGAAGTATCCGGTGATACTTGGACGCGTGATTTCTATCCACGCTCTCCTTGCGGAGAGCGACCACGATTGGCCACCCGTTCGCGACATTATCCAATGGATTTCTATCCACGCTCTCCTTGCGGAGAGCGACATGATACATCCTCGCTTATGCAATGCCAAGCTAAATTTCTATCCACGCTCTCCTTGCGGAGAGCGACTGTAATTTTTCGCAAAAGAGACACCCCCTCACAATTTCTATCCACGCTCTCCTTGCGGAGAGCGACGCCGTCCAAAACACGGAGATTGACAAACTTAATGATTTCTATCCACGCTCTCCTTGCGGAGAGCGACGGTTCAACCCTCTCTTGATTACAATTATAGTATAATTTCTATCCACGCTCTCCTTGCGGAGAGCGACTGCGCACCCGCCTTGCACTTACCTAACAGTTACCGATTTCTATCCACGCTCTCCTTGCGGAGAGCGACTGCTTTTTGCAGCAGATAGCGGGCAAAAAAGCGTTATTTCTATCCACGCTCTCCTTGCGGAGAGCGACGCGACTACACCCGGAAAGGTATTGGCAGGCTGGACATTTCTATCCACGCTCTCCTTGCGGAGAGCGACATCATGTACATGTATATATGGGCATTAGCATGCAGATTTCTATCCACGCTCTCCTTGCGGAGAGCGACTTAGTGCGGAAGATTGCAAGATCTGCATTTATGATATTTCTATCCACGCTCTCCTTGCGGAGAGCGACCATCGTGCATTTTAGCACTTTCCGGCAGTCAACAGCATTTCTATCCACGCTCTCCTTGCGGAGAGCGACGGGCTGCTCTTGCGCAGTGCGTTGCCGTATCGGGATTTCTATCCACGCTCTCCTTGCGGAGAGCGACACGCCCCGTATGTTTTGCCGGTGCCGCGTCCGCCATTTCTATCCACGCTCTCCTTGCGGAGAGCGACCATGGCACATGGAAACTATAAAATTGCCAGCAAAGATTTCTATCCACGCTCTCCTTGCGGAGAGCGACAAAATGGACGGCACAGATGATATTACCGACACCCTATTTCTATCCACGCTCTCCTTGCGGAGAGCGACCTGTAGCGGCTTCAACTTCTGATGTGTCAGAGAGCATTTCTATCCACGCTCTCCTTGCGGAGAGCGACACGAGGAAATCAAAGGTGAATCCGACCAGAACGATTTCTATCCACGCTCTCCTTGCGGAGAGCGACGCAACCCAGCAAAACACACAAACTTGACAAGCCATTTCTATCCACGCTCTCCTTGCGGAGAGCGACGCACCCAATCGGCATCCTTGTCACTGTAATAGAAATTTCTATCCACGCTCTCCTTGCGGAGAGCGACCAGACCAAGGCGTTTAAAGTCGCGGCGTTGCGTATTTCTATCCACGCTCTCCTTGCGGAGAGCGACCAATTTAAGTATGTTGTACAATGCCGTAAAGTCATATTTCTATCCACGCTCTCCTTGCGGAGAGCGACCATTGACACCAGCAAGGATGTCATCAAGACTACCAATTTCTATCCACGCTCTCCTTGCGGAGAGCGACAATTCAAGTTATGGCGCGCTTGATGGAGCATCTATTTCTATCCACGCTCTCCTTGCGGAGAGCGACTGGCAAGCTGGCGCGATGCAATTGCCAACAGCACCATTTCTATCCACGCTCTCCTTGCGGAGAGCGACACATCGTAAAAAGCGCTGCTGCCCTTGGAGATCGGATTTCTATCCACGCTCTCCTTGCGGAGAGCGACGCACCGGGAAAAGTACCACTGCCATTTTTTATCTATTTCTATCCACGCTCTCCTTGCGGAGAGCGACTTACAATGCTGCTTTTTATCATTGCCGCTACTTTATTTCTATCCACGCTCTCCTTGCGGAGAGCGACGGTGATGAAATGGAAAGTAGAGCTGATTTCAGAATTTCTATCCACGCTCTCCTTGCGGAGAGCGACCCCCGATGGGTGAGCGCATCAGCATTGCCAAAAGCATTTCTATCCACGCTCTCCTTGCGGAGAGCGACGATGCTTCGTCTTAAAAGCAAGCCAGACATTGAGATTTCTATCCACGCTCTCCTTGCGGAGAGCGACATATAAAGAAAAAAATATTCAAAAAATGCCATGATTTCTATCCACGCTCTCCTTGCGGAGAGCGACGCTGCAAGACCGAGCACGGAGGGAAAACAGCCATATTTCTATCCACGCTCTCCTTGCGGAGAGCGACGTCAACGACCGCGACAACGTGCGTTGCCATAGCCAATTTCTATCCACGCTCTCCTTGCGGAGAGCGACATCCGGCAAGTGCCGCTGCTTTCCATGCTAAAAATTTCTATCCACGCTCTCCTTGCGGAGAGCGACGCACCATGAATAATATACATTTTTGAACGTTTTTATTTCTATCCACGCTCTCCTTGCGGAGAGCGACAACACACTCGTAATATTTTTCCACTTTGTTTTTGATTTCTATCCACGCTCTCCTTGCGGAGAGCGACGTGGCTCCGGTGTTGGCAGTTGGCCGCGCGGGATATTTCTATCCACGCTCTCCTTGCGGAGAGCGACATATGTCAGGAGCGACAGGCCTAATTTTTCGCGCATTTCTATCCACGCTCTCCTTGCGGAGAGCGACGAGCCACCAAGAGTGATCAGGGAGCCAGCAACCAATTTCTATCCACGCTCTCCTTGCGGAGAGCGACATTACATTGCAATACGCCAAGCGTTTTCCTACACTATTTCTATCCACGCTCTCCTTGCGGAGAGCGACCTTTAGCGCCGGAACAAAATACGACACAGCAAAGAATTTCTATCCACGCTCTCCTTGCGGAGAGCGACTCGGGTGCTGGATGGCTCTAAATCGTCTATTGAGATTTCTATCCACGCTCTCCTTGCGGAGAGCGACGCCGCTACTTTGAAAGGATGAAGAATATGATTAACATTTCTATCCACGCTCTCCTTGCGGAGAGCGACTCAAGAAAACCCACGGCGATAGCAAATACGCCAAAATTTCTATCCACGCTCTCCTTGCGGAGAGCGACACGAGGGACATCGATAAATGCAGCAATGTAAATATTATTTCTATCCACGCTCTCCTTGCGGAGAGCGACGCCGTCAACGACCGCGACAACGTGCGTTGCCATAGCCAATTTCTATCCACGCTCTCCTTGCGGAGAGCGACATCCGGCAAGTGCCGCTGCTTTCCATGCTAAAAATTTCTATCCACGCTCTCCTTGCGGAGAGCGACGCACCATGAATAATATACATTTTTGAACGTTTTTATTTCTATCCACGCTCTCCTTGCGGAGAGCGACAACACACTCGTAATATTTTTCCACTTTGTTTTTGATTTCTATCCACGCTCTCCTTGCGGAGAGCGACGTGGCTCCGGTGTTGGCAGTTGGCCGCGCGGGATATTTCTATCCACGCTCTCCTT
>OLOK01001343.1_pt1 | contig 21078 bp, 21 predicted proteins | sample 1672591 | NCBI WGS metagenome assembly OLOK01 (sample SAMEA3136703, study PRJEB25190) | human gut metagenome | biome: human gut; feature: human-associated habitat; material: faeces | place: Austria | collected 2013 | reverse complement strand
CACCTTTCATTGGTATGGATGCAGTAAAATCACATGCTTCTCTTACCAGACGGCTGACACCTTCTCCTTCATTTCCGATCACAAGTCCCATTGGTCCTGTCAGATCAAGGTCATACATAGTCTCACCACCCATATCCGCACAAACAAACCAGATGCCTTTTTCTTTAAGTTCTTCAATATCTCCATCAACCGTTTCAAATATACCAGAGCTACTCATTTCAGCATATAAAGCGATTCTCGCTTTTGCGTAATTTACTTTTTCTCTCTTTGAAACAAGAGCTTTTGATGAAATGAATTTTTGAAAAATTTTTTCGTACAAACGCCTTAAAAATTGTGCAACTAAAGGTGAGAGGGTTTTTTGGACCAAAGCCCGTGAACCTTTTCAAACACTGCTTGCAGTCATATCCGATTCAACAGTACATCAGTTGGCAGAACCCGATGAGGGAAAGCAATTTGGCGGATGCGCGAAGACCACCTGTGCAGGAAACTGCATAAAGACGGCCCAATAAGGTGACGAGCGGTACCCATCCATCCAAAAGCAGCTTTGGCAAGCTGTTTTGCGAAGACCCTGCCAACCTATAATGGTACACCTGTCCAGCCACAACGGAACGTAATGGGGGCAGCTCGGAGAGATCCTCGGAGGGGTGCAAGACCCGTGAGCGGCGCCAGCCGCCGTTCAGTCGCTGCCTTGGCTCCGGGAAGAAGCGTCGAACAGGAGCAAGCATCAAAATTTCAAAAGCAGGGGCGGCTCTGCGCAAACAGAGCCGCCCCGTGGCTAAAGGAGAATTTTATGAATTCGAATATTGATTTTTTAGGCATCTGCCAGCTTTTGAAGGCGCTCCGAACGGTTGGGTTTTCTGAGAATGAAATCAAAAAGATCGCACGGCGGATCGCTGCCGAACTTGGTGCAAATTTCACACTTTACGTTTGATTTTTCTCCGTTTTGATCATAGCTATTCTGCAAATATTGTAGTAGTGTGTGTTGCTGCAGGGAGGTGAGAATGTGGCGAAAAAGCAAACCAACGGAAATCTTGCGCTGGAACAGCAGCGCGTCATAGTCATCCCGGCACACGATGAGTTCGTCGCGCGCAAGCTGCGCGTCGCGGCTTATGCCCGCGTCAGCTCCTCCAGTGAGGATCAGCTCAATTCCTACAGCGTGCAGAATCAATACTATTCTGAACTGATCTCCAGCAATCCGGATTGGGAAATGGTTGACATCTATGCCGACGAGGGCATCACCGGCACGTCTGTTGAAAAGCGCGAGGATTTTCAGCGCATGATGCGCGACTGCCGCAAAGGAAAGATTGACCGCATTCTGGTTAAATCCATCTCTCGATTCGCCCGAAATACGAAAGACTGCCTTGCGGCGGTTCGAGAACTGAAAGAACTCGGTGTCAGTGTCCAGTTCGAGGAACAAGGCATTGATACCGCCAGAGTGTCCAGCGAGATGGTCACGGCAATCATGGCATCGCTGGCGCAAAAAGGCAGCGAGTCAATTTCAGGAAACGTGCAGTGGGGCTACCAAAAGCGCATACAGGGCAACAAGTTCAATACTTGCAAAGCGCCATTCGGTTTTAGACTTCGAAATGGGCGACTGATCGTTGAGGAGAATGAGGCTGCGGTTGTTCGGCAGATTTTCGATATGTTTCTGCACGGAAGCAGTAGAGAAGAGATTGCAAGCGCACTGCGCATGGCAAATGCGCCAACGAGAAAAGACGTAGAGGCATGGGCGGGCTCAACGGTGTATCATATTTTGCGGAACGAACGATATGCGGGCAATGCACTTCTTGGGAAGTTCTATACAACAGATACATTTCCGCACAGGAAAATGCAAAACCGCGGGGAACGTGAACAGAGATTCATTTATGATATTAACCCAGCGATTGTTACGCCCGATGTATTCGACCGCACACAAGCGCTCCTAAAACGGCGTGACACAAGAGCAACCGCATCAAGCAAAGAACGTACATATGAGAAACTGCTGCAATGTCCCAGATGCGGATGTTCCCTAAAGCGGAAAACATCCAGCGGAAAGGAATACTGGGTCTGCCAAAGGCACTTTGAAGACAGTCAAACGTGCGATTTGCAACCAGTTCCGACAGGTGAAATTGAGCAGGCGTTCTGCCGTCTGTACTACAAACTCAAGCATCACGGAGAACCCATCTTCACACAGATGCTCTCCAATCTCCAAAAGATCCGCTACAGCCGGATGCTCTGGAGCGAAGATATTATCACTCTGAACAAGAAAATATCCGACACACTCAGTCAGGTTCAATTCCTCACCCAGCTCCAACAGGCGGGCGGTGTTGATCCTGATACTTTTATCTCATCCAATAACAAACTCAGCGAACAACTCCGCAGGCTGAAGCAGGAAAAAGCAAGGCTGCTCGACACCGACAGTGACGATCTGGCAGAGCGCACCCGCGATCTTATGGACGCGCTGGAGGATGGGCCGGATTTCCTCGACAGCTTTGATGCGGAGCTGTTCGATGCGCTTGTTGAAAAAATTATTGTAGACAGCAACGAGCGCCTGCGGTTTCGCCTGAAAAACGACTTGGAGCTGACAGAAGAGATTGAAAGGACGAAACGGTAATGGGAAATCGAAAGCTGCCGTTTGGTTATCAGATGCGCATGGGTGAGATTGTCCGGAATGAACCCGAAGCAAAAGCCGTGCAGGATATTTTTCTGCAATACTCACTCGGCGCGTCGCTGAAGGAAATCGCAGAGCAGATGAACAAAACCGGCCCCGCCTATGACGAGGGCAAGAGTTGGAACAAGAACATGGTCGCGCGGATTTTGGAGAATGCCAAGTACACCGGCGCAGACAGCTATCCGAAATTAGTTGACATAAAATTATTTGAAGCTGCCGCCGAGAAGCGGCAGAACAAGCAGCGCCTGCCGGAGCGAACACCTGCACAAAAGGCACTCAAGCGCGTCTGCTCCAAGCCGCCTACCCCGGAGATCGAACGGCAGGTCACACACCTGCTCGACAGGCTGGCAGAGCAGCCGGAGCGCATCATGCAGCCAGAGCGAACATCCAAACCGACATATACAAATACGCAAGCCGAACTGGATGACGTTCTAAACACCCAACCGCTCGACGAAGATGCTGCCAGAAGCCTGATCTGCAAGCTGGCACAGGAGCAATACGATGCCGTCGGGAACGAGGAATACGAAACCGAGCGCCTGCGGCGGCTGTTTACGGCCTTTGAATGCACGGCGGAACTCAACGCGGAACTGCTGCAAAGCGCCGTCTCCGCTGTGCTGGTGACACGACAGACGGTGCGCCTACAGCTCAAAAATGGACAAATTGTAGGAAAGGAAGATCTTACATGACAGACGAAAAGCCGCGCGTGATTATAATCCCACCAAAGCCAGAATTGCAGCAAACGGCTGCGGTCACAAAGCAGCTTCGCGTCGCGGCATATTGCCGTGTCTCGACGAAAGAGGAAGAACAAGCCAGCAGCTACGAAGCCCAGTGCGAATATTACACCGACAAAATTATGTCCAACAAGGAGTGGACAATGGCGGGGATTTTCGCAGACGAAGGCATCACCGGCACATCCACGAAAAAGCGCACAGAATTCCTCCGTATGATTCGTCAGTGCAAGCAGAAAAAGATCGATCTCATACTTACGAAATCCATTCAGCGTTTCGCGCGTAACACACTCGACTGCATCAACTACACGCGCATCCTCCGTCAACTTGGCATTGGCGTCCTCTTTGAAAAGGAAAATATCAACTCGCTGCCACCTGACAGCGAATTCATGATTACGATGTACGGCGCAATGGCACAGTCCGAGAGCGAGTCCATCTCCGGCAACATCCGGCGTGGCCGGCAGATGCACGCGAACGTTGGAACGCTCAAAGTGCCCTGCCACCGACTCTATGGGTACAAAAAAGATGAAAACGAAAAGTTCTGCATCATTCCGGAGCAAGCCGAGGTGGTACGAGAAATCTACCAGCGATACAAAGACGGTGCCAGCCTGCGAAACCTGAAGGACTGGCTGGAAAGCAATCATATCAAAACTGTCCTCGGCACAGAAGAATGGTCGGTTTCGGTCATCAAAGGAATCCTGACCAACGAAAAATACTGCGGCGACGTGCTGCTGCAAAAGACCTTCTGTACCGATGTGATCAGCAAAAAGATCGTCAGAAACATCGGGCAAATGACACAGTACTACATGCCAGACCATCATGAGGGCATCGTTAGCAAAGAACAGTTTCAGGCAGTGCAGGCAGAGATGGCGAGGCGCAGCGCTCTGCGCAGCCAATCCAAACAGGCTGTGACCGGCCGTTCCTGCTACACCAGTAAGTATGCCTTATCTGATCGGCTCTTCTGCGGCGAGTGCGGAACGCTCTACCGGCGATGTACATGGACATCCCGTGGACGAAAATACCCCGTCTGGCGCTGCACCAGCCGCTTGGACTACGGCACAAAATACTGCCACGATTCTCCGACAATCAAGGAAGAAACGCTGCAGGCGGCGATTCTGGCAGCCATCAACTCCGCCATGAGCGACAAGCCGATACTGCTTGATCGTATCAGAAATGCTGTCTCCTTGGAACTGCTGCCGGTGCATGGGCAGACGATGAGCCTTGCCGATATCGAACAACGGCTGGCGCAGTTAGATGAGCAATTCCAGCGTCTACTGGCGGAAGCCATTGATGCCGAAAATAAAGAAGCCTGCAATGCTCGGTTCGCGGAAATCCTAGCCGAGCAGACTGCACTCAAAAAGCAGAAGAAAACGATCCTGCAAAGCAGCATGGATACCGATCGCGTCTGCACCCGCATGAAGCAGGCAGAGCAAGCTATAGAGAATACCGCACAAACGATCACAGAATGGAATGAAAACGCCGTCCGGCAGATCGTAGAGCGCGTGACAGTCCTCTCTGCTGACGAGATCTTGGTACGGATTAAGGGCGGCGCAGAAATCAAGCAACGACTGGAGGGAAAGTAACCATGACATACCGAGAGATTGGAATTTCGATCCGCAGCGCATATTCACAGGGCTGGCCGGACGATATCTCGCAACGCGCATTCCGCACAGAAACAAGAAAGTTGTTTCGAGATGCGGGCTGGCAGGTCGAAGAAACGCCGCTGGAGAGCGGTCATTGTGATACGGTGCGGAACGGAAAAGACGCGCTGTACCTGCATCCGGATCTGTTCAGCGGCGTGATGCAGGAAGATCATATTCCAGAGTTGCAGCGACTTTTGTCCGGTGCAAATACGTTTCGCGTTCTTGGTACAGATCTGCGCCGGGAATGTTTTGACCTGACAGACGAAGAATACCGTCAGAGGCTGGAAGAACAGGCCGGACAGATCGACAATGCCATTCTGGAAGCCTGCCAGACGAAACGAAAAAATCTCTTTCACACAGGTTCGATCGCCGAGCGCATCGGACGGCAGTTTGTGATTCGCCGCCTGCCGGACTGGGAACGGTCCGGCCCATACATCGCGGAAGGTTATGTTGGGGAACGGATCGAACAGCTTATTGCCGATGGCCGACTGATTACCGCACAGACCCGCTACGGTCAGGGGCTGCGGACAGCGACCGAAGCAGAGCTTAAAATAGCAGAAAACACAGATTCGATGCAGATGCATTTTTAAGAGGTGAAACAATGATTTATGCAACGGGCGATCTTCACGGAAACACACTTCGATTCCAACCTCAGTATTTCCCGGAGCAAGCGGAGATGACCAAAGATGATTACATGATCGTCTGCGGCGACTTCGGCTGTGTTTGGAACGGCGACAAAAGCGACGACCCGCAGCTCGACCGGCTGGAAGCCCTGCCGTTTACGGTTCTATTCGTGGACGGAAATCATGAAAACTTCGATGCCCTTGGTGAATACTCAGTGGAGCAATGGCACGGCGGAAAAGTGCATAAAATCCGCCCACACGTCATTCACCTGATGCGAGGGCAGGCGTTCGAGCTGCAAGGCCGCACCTTCTTCACAATGGGCGGTGCGCAGAGCCATGACATTGCGGACGGGATTCTGGATATGGACAACTCGGATTTTTATGGACGATATGATTCCCTGCGCCGCAATCGCGGACAGTTCCGTATCAACCATATTTCGTGGTGGGAAGAAGAATTGCCGTCCGACGAAGAATACGCCGAAGCCCGGCAGACGCTGGAACGGCTGGACTGGAAGGTTGACTACATCATTACACACTGCGCACCGACGACAATTCAGCGAAAAATCAACACAGATTTCAAACCGGATCGGCTGACGGACTTCTTGGAAGAAGTCCGAGTTCGCAGCCAGTTTCATTACTGGCTGTTCGGACATTACCACGACAATCGGATCATCGATGAAAAGTACGTTCTGCTCTATGAGCAGATGGTGAGGGTGTTATAAAAACAGGGCAACGAAAAGCGCGGTCATAGAACCGTGTTTTTCTTTGCTCTGTCTGGACATAGGAGGAAAACATGTTTTTTGAAATTTCAAGTTTCTATAGTGAAGAAAAAATTCGGCTAAAGCCGCGAGTCGAGTTATACGACACACGCGATTACATGGGGGCACAAATGCCAGGGCTGGCGATTGTCCTCGACGAAGTGGATCAAAATGAGAACGTGACCGAGCAATACGCTGTTCTCACAGTGTCCTTTGGAGAGCTTCTTCCCGTGAAAAACTGCGCATACATTGACGCCAACAACTGTCCGTTTGCGCCGCAGCTGCTTGCCAAGGGGATCGCACAGGATACCGGTTACAGCAAGATCAGCGGCTACTGCAAATATCCCCTGTGGGTGTTCAAGGAGGACTTCCTGAAAGAAATCGGCGGTGACAAATACGAGCGATATTCTGAACAGTTTGATGCCTATATGCGCAGAGAGATGTCTGCGGATGATATGAAAATGGATGAGATGCAGAGCTGGTAAAGATGATGGCGGTTTGGCATTTGCCCCTCGACGAAGGTTGACGCATCTGGTATAATTCATATAGGAAAACCAAGCAGCAAGCCATCCACATAACAGATACGGGAGGCATCATACAATGAGCAGAGAGACAGAAAAGGTTTTGAAAGAATTACAGAAATTCCTGGATGCTCACGCAGAGAACGCGGCGGATGAAGCTGACGTGGATGCTCTGACGGAGCGGTTCTTTGCGGAATACAACCGGAAATGCAACGACCAGAAAGATTCTGCGCCAGAAACGGCTGACGATTATCTGGATCTCGCCGAGCAGGCAGCGTCGAAGAAAAAGTGTGTGGAATATCTCCACAAGGCGTTGGAACTGGAGCCGGACAATTTGGACGCAAGACTTCAATTGATCACGCGCACAACAGAGCAGCAGCTGGACGAGCAGCGGCTTGCCTTGCAGGAGCTGCTCGACACAGCGGACAAGCAGATGGAACAGGCCGGCGCGTTCAAAGAGTACGCCGGTGAATTCTGGACAGCGCCAGAAACCAGACCGTATATGCGTGTGCGCTATACATACTTTGACGTGCTGATTTCCTGCGGCATGATGCGCCGGGCGATCGACGAGGGGCAGCGCCTTCTGGAGCTGTGCGAGAACGATAACCTTGGCGTCCGCTATCAGCTGATGCACCTGTATGCCTATATGGAGGACGAACTGCACGCGCTGGCGCTTCATAAGCAGTTCGATTCCTACGAGGAAACGCAGATGCTCCTGCCGCTGGCGGTTCTGTACTACAAACTGAACCAGTTTGATAAGGCAGAGGATTATATCAAGCGTCTTGCAAAAGCGAATAAGGACGCAAAGAAGTTCCTGCGGGCGGCGGCGCGTGACCAACTGGATGATTATATCGACGAGATGAATCCTTATGGCTACCAGCCGTTTACGATGGAAGAACTGCTGGACGAACTGATGAAGTCCAGCTACCTGTTCGATTCCGTGCCGTACTTCTTTGCGTGGGCAAGTAAAGTTCTTGCCACGAAAACGAGTGCAAAAAAGAGTGCTGGAAAGCCAGAACTCCTGCATTGAACCATCATATAAATGATACAGCAAAGGCACGACATTTCGTCGTGCCTTTACGTTATTCACAATTGCCGTGAGGTGTTCAAAAGCGCTGTTGTCCGTGCGTTAATACCCATAAGCTCCCGCTGCGTCTGCCGATTTGCTTGGCACATGGGCATCAGAAAATTCACAGCCTTTCGGATCTGCTGAAGATCAGAGGAAGTGAGCGCATTCTGATGCAGATGCTCCAAAACACGGCTATAAGCATCCTTCAAGGATGCAGACACGGCAGGCTGAAAGAAATAGGTTGAAATCAGACCGCCGATCAGGGCGGCTTCGGTATCGGTGTACTGCATGATTGCTCCTCCCTTGCAAGAATCAAACGAACGAGGCAATCATACCACAAAATATTGTAGCAGCCTATTCGCAAAACGACGAAATATATGATGCGCGCCAGCGCGGAAAGGAGAAGCCATGAACGTCAGAAAACCTGTGGATTACGGCACGATGTACCGGGAATTGACCGCAATTCTTGCGCAAAATCTTCCGCAGATGGACGAAATCCATGCCATCGGCAGGGCTATCAGCCAGCGTCCGGAGAAAGGCGCAGCGGTCGCTGCCGCAGAGTTTTTACAGGCGAATTTCCCTGACCGCACAGGCTTTTCCCCACGCAACGTGCGCCGGATGCGCGATTTTTATAGGACTTATGAAAATGACCAAACGCTCCTCCGGTTGGCGATGAAAATCGGTTGGACGCTGAACGTGGTAATCATGGAAGCAGAGTTGACAAGAGAGCAACAGATTTCCTGTTTGCAAAAAGCCGCAACTGAAAAACCATCGAAGAAGGAACTCCTGGAGATGATTTTGAATGGAGCATTTTCAGAGGAGTCTATCGACGAGACTGATAAAACAAGCGATGGCAATACAAATCCTGTCTTGGTCATAACGATCCTATCGGTATTTAGATTATGGCAGCGCCATGTTGCAGAAAGAAGGGGTCATTTTCCATACTTGCAGGCATGGCTCGGCTCGTCATAGCAAAAAAAGATGGCATATGCCATTTCGCTGCATAAAACGAGAACACTGCTGAATCGTTCTATAGAAGTATCTCCGCCATTTTTCTGCAAGACATTATAGATATTTTGGCTATACTATGGTAAGATAACACTATAGTTCGAATAATTGGGGCGAAAGACCCGTAAAGGAGATATCCTATGAAAATCCAACGGTTGGAATTGCAGGACTTCATGATCTTCCAAAAAGTCAACACGACGTTTTCTCCGAATATTAATATTATCTGCGGAGAGAACGGAACGGGCAAAACGGCGTTACTGAAACTGCTCTATTCCTGCCTGAAAAGCTGTGAAGTTCTGCAAAATACAAAGGGCGATGTTACAAAGGAAAAGATAGAAAGCGTCCTTGTTTCCAAGCTGCAAGGTGTGTTCCGACCGGATAAGGATAGCATTGGCAGACTGGTTTACCGAAGACAAGGCAGCGGACGCGCAGAGATTGCCGTTCATTTTGATGAAGATGCTTTGTGGAAGATTGGCTTCGGCAACCGGCAGGAAAAGCACGTTGACATTACCGCCAGCAAGCTTCCCGATACCGCTGTAAGCGCTGTCTACATTCCGCCAAAGGAAATTATCTCATCGACGGAAAACTTTGTGTCGCTCTATTCAGATTATCATATCGCTTTTGAGGAAACGTATTATGATCTGGCGCGTCTTCTGGAACGACCGTTAAAGAAGGGAGCCAACACAGCAGAACAGAACGCCGTCCTGAAGAGCTTCGGAAAAATCCTTGATGGAAATGTCATTCAGAAAGACAAGGTGTTTTATCTTCAGGTAAAGGGTGCCGGAGAATTTGAGATGGGGCTTGTTTCGGAAGGTTATCGAAAACTTGCTACGATCATGTATCTTATCTTGTCTGGCAGTCTTTCGAAAAATGCAATTCTGTTCTGGGACGAGCCAGAGACAAATATGAATCCCAAAATGATTCAGCCAATGACTGAGGCTATGATTGAGCTGGCTAAGTTGGGCGTTCAGGTATTTATTACAACGCACGATTATTTTATTCAGCAGTGCTTCAATATGGCGGCAATGTATCCCAAGGAAGACACCGAGAATCTGCAATATAACTTTGCGTCCCTGTATAGAACCGAATCGGGTGTAGAGATGGAGTCCGCAAGCAGGCTGACAGATTTGACGCACAATGCGATTATGGAAGAATTTGACCAGCTCTACGATAGAGAACAGGAGCTGCTATATGAACATTGAGGAAAGCAATTTAACGTTTGTATTTCCGAAGGATATCATCGTTTCAAAATTTGATGACGGGAGATTCTATCGGAAGTCGTTTGGAAAGATGCCGGGCGGCAAAGGTGTAGACATCATCGCTGATTCAGGTGATATGCTCCAGCTGATTGAAATAAAAAACTGTAAGGGACACGAGCAGGAAAACAGGTGGAGAACCAGTGTCGATAACAGCAAAGTAACCTCTGCACCTGCGACGCTTGATGTCAAAGACAGAGACAGCCTGGATATTGAGGTCGCTAAAAAAGTGGCGTCTACGATTGCCTGCCTTTATGGTGCGTGGACAAAAGCTGCGCAGTCTGACGCAGCAAGAGAGCTTTCTGAGCTTTGGAACAGAGCTTGTGATGAGCGGATCTCGATTTCAGAAAAAACGATTATGGTTATTTTGTTTCTGGAAGGCGATTTTGACAATCCCAGATCTGTAACACGGTCGAAGAAAATGATCATGGAGCGCCTTCAAGACAGCATACGAACCAAACTGTCGTGGCTCAATTGCAGGGTTTCTGTGGTAGACTCTGCTACATATAACAAGCGTTGTTTTGAACTTTTTGACGGAGCTGTTGAATAAGCGCCGGTTTGGAACGCCATAGCTGTTCATCTATAGTGTCCTGAAAACACATAAAAAGCTTCGAAATCGCTTGATTTCGGAGCTTTTTCTTGCATTTTGCAGTCAAAAAGTTCGACCATATTTTTGAAGTCACGTTTTGACCCAAACCGTGACCCAAACCGCGATGTACGTCGGTGTACGAAACGGTACGCAATGGCACGAAAAGACCATTCCGCAGCGCATAAGACGTACATAAAATCGGTATTTTTTCACGAGAAAAGGGGCGCGCTGCCGTTTTGACAGCGCGCCCGCTATGCTTTGCGTCACACCACTTCCCGGCCGATCATTTGACCGATGGTGTCCGCAGCCTGCACGCGCATGCTGGGCGTGGAGTGGACGTAGGTGCTGAGCGTGAACCCCGCACTGTAATGTCCGAGCATTTCGGAGAGTGTCCGCACGTCAACGCCGTTTTTGAGTGCCAAGGTCGCGAATGTGTGTCTCATGTCATGAAATCTCACATGTTCTGCGCCGATGGCTTCCAGAATCCGGTCATGCATGGCGCGGAAAGATGCCGGGTCGAGCATTTCTCCGGTTTTCGGGGACGGGAACATATATGGATTATCCGGGTGCTTTTCGTGTTCTTCCACCAGAATCTGCACGGTACTCTCCGGAAGTGTCAGCAGCCGCAGCGAGTTTTTTGTTTTCGGCTGGCTGACAACAAGCTGATGGTCGATGCGGCAGACGCTTTTGGTAACGGAAAGTGTTCGGTTCTTCACGTTCAGATCTTTCCAGAGCAGGGCCAGCAGTTCTCCCCGGCGCAGGCCGCTGGTCAGTTCCAGATAGAGCGGCGCAAACACACCGCGCTGCTTCGCTTCGCGCAGATATGGTCCAATCAGCTCCTCCGGCAGCACTTTCATCTCTTTTCGTACCGTTTTCGGGGCTTTGCAGTTTGCTGCCGGATTGCTCAGAATGAGCTTTTCTGCGACGGCCTGATCGAGACTTTTCCGCAGGATTCCGAGGATGCCCTGTACGATGCGCGGGCTGAGCGTTGTTTCTTTCAGCGGAATATGGCTGTAGTAGTGATTTCTGCCGTGCTCGCTCATCTCGTTGATCGCGCGCTGGATTTGAATGGTGCTCAGCTTTTCCAGCGGGCAGTTACCCAGCGCGGGAAAGAGATGGTTTTCCATGCAGTTGCGGTAGAACTGCTTCGTATTCGGGCGGATCTGCGGCTTGATAAACACCTCGTACCACAACGTCACCCATGTCTGCACGGTGTACTGCCCCGTGCGGGTCGGGTCAAGCTTCTGGCTTTCTTCGATCGCTGTTTTCAGCTTTTCTTTGACTTCTGCCTGCGTTTTCCCGAGAACATTTTTCGTGATGACCTTTCCGTCCTTGTCATACCCGGCGGTATATCGGCCCTCCCAGCGTCCATCCTTCCGTTTGCGGATGCTCCCTTCGCCGTTGGCTCGCTTTTTGCTCATGTAAATTCCTCCTTTTCCGGTAGCTCACACAACTACCACAAACACAGTGAAATAGCGAGTACTTTTTGCGCTCAGGCACATTTTTGTTCTGTGGACTGCCGGTTCAGCCAGCCGAGGAAGTTTTCCCGCGAGACAACGATGCGTCTGCCGATTTGGAAAGCCGGGAAATCCACGCTGTGGGCGAGCTTGTACGCTCCGGCTCTGGAAATGCCAAGGACGGCAGCAACATCTGTCATGTTCATCATCAGGGGCAATTCTTCCAGCGAGTGATATTGTTTCTGGTTCATATGGCTTCCTTTCTCCCATTCAGGGAATCAAAATTTGTTTTTGCATGGCCGAAAAGAATTGTCCAATCAGAAATCTATGTACTTGTAAAATTGCAGCAAGAGAGTTAACATCCGATAAACCGTTTGAGGAGGATCGCCGATGGTAACTGCTTGTTTGTCCATGATGTTCTACTTGCTGCTTTTGCTGATTCGTATTGCGATGAAATTGAGATTGTCCATTCCGCTGGTGTACCTGGTACTGATGCTCACAGTGTTTCAACCGTGGTATCGTGTGCACACGGCACTGGCGGATGGGATTTTTCTGGTGATGCTGGGCTGCGTGATGCTGTCATGGATCATCTCCCTCATTCGATTTGCAAGGCGAGGGCTGGCTTGATGCCAGCCCTCGTTTTTTTGCGCCGCATGGTGGGCGGACGCGGCGTTTGTGTGGCGCAGACCTGCACGGATGCGCGGTCAGCCTGCAAAACCGCACACGTCGGCACAACGTGCCTTACCGCTGGCGCGTGACAGCTATCCGCTGCGGCTGCTGTTCAACGCGGTCAATGTCCTTCTGCATGACGGCTGCCGTCTCCGAGATTTCCTTGCATTGCTTGAGCTTCCAGCGCTTTTGCCGGATCTGCTGATTGACCTGCGCAAGCTGTTCATAGAGATCCGCTTTTTCTGCCAGCAAGGCTTCGCGTGGAATGCCGCAAGTATCCAGAACCTCTTTTGCATCGTCATATTCTGCTTTCTTTGGCTCAAATCCTCCGAAGGCAGCTTCTACTGCCAGCGCGTCAAAGAGCTTCTTGTGTTTTTTCTTGCGGACGTTCAGAATCGTGCGCTGCTTGGCAAGCTGTGTGACCTCATTCTCTGCCTGCTGCAAGCAGGCGGTCAGATCATCTGCCGTGGTGATATTGTTCTCTTGCAGGAACTTCAGACGCGCTTTGTAAACATCAGCCTTCATGATCTCTTTTCGCAGGTGCGGCGACATGCGCGGCGGGTACTGCCGTTTTTCGATCCGACCGAGCAAATAGCAGTAATGAAAGTACAGCGCAAGGAATCCTGTGTGCTTTGGATGTGGGCGGTATGGCTGCGGCTTTAGCTTCGGCGTGAAGGCAGGTTTCCTTCCGGCTTCAATTTGCCCCAGATTGCCCAGAATGGTCTGCTCAATACGTTCTTCCGAGAAAGCAGGATTTCTGCGTTCCGGGCACAAGAAATGTTCCTGCCCGCGCAACCGAAATCCAAGGCGTTTGCCGTGATGGATCTCATAGCCACTATGCTCCATAAGCAGGAAAAAGTGACCGAGATCGTTGGCGTCCTCGATGGCATCGTGCAAGTCCGCTTCGAGCATAGAGCGGAACGTCGGCTGGCCCCTTTTCTGACGCAGCCACTCCGCATAGCTGACGGTTTTCTTTTCATCGCTTTCCAGAATGATGCTCAGACCATGCGCTTTGCACAGCCGATCTGAAACGCCGCGAATCTGCCTGTAGTAATTCTCGCAGGTGCTGTGATACATTTTCCCAGTGACGGCATTGACCGAGTTGAACACAATATGCGAGTGAATATGTGCTTTGTCCACATGGGTCGCAATGACGGCTTCGTATCCCGGCAAATGCTCGGCTGCGAATTGCTTGGCGATCTCATGTGCCAGCTCCGGCGTGATCTCGTCCGGCTTGAAAGACTGGATGATGTGATAGCACTGCCGTCCGGCGGTCTTGCCAAGGGCGCGCTTTGTGTCCATCATCTGTTGCGCGGCATGACCGGGATCGCAGCGGACATAATCGGTCAGCAGGTTTTCATCTGTTTTAACAGGATTCGTGATGTAATCAATCGCCTGCCGCAAGCCGCCGTTCCGGTACAGAATCTTTGTAATTGCCATTATCGTTTCGCAACCTCATAGAGTAGACCGTAGACCTCGTTCAGCATTCGTAACGCCCGTTTGGTTTCTTCCCGAGTGGCAAATCCGGCATTTGCTTTGCGGGCGATCTGGTTGATGTTGTTGCCGATCTGATGGATTTCAGTGCGCAGCGCTTCCATCTCTGCGGATGGTCTGGGTTTGAGATCATATCCGTTCAGCAATCTGCGCAGGTACGCGGTTCGTGTCAGACCGCAGGCTTTGGCATTCGTGATCAGCTTTTGGACTTCATCGGCGTTCAGTCGCAGACAGATCTTGTATGGTTCTTCGTTCATCGAGTCTCCTTTCCACCGTCAAAGGGCGGCATATTGGGGTCTGGGTTCTCCCTGCAAGTGCCGTTTTGATATCAAACGGCGATGCTTGCGCTTTTCTTGCATAGCAAGAAAAGCCTGAAACGCAGCCTAATCCTCATGCTCCCCAGAAAGAAATTTCAATTATTCGTTCCGCGCAGCACATAAAACCTAGAATTTCTGCACCTCAGATTCCGTAGTCGCTACATTAGTCGCTATGCACGTTTGAAATTCAGATTTTTGCCTTTTGTAGTCGCTAGTATAGTCGCTATGGTTTTCTTACGCCGTATTTGCAGCTCGCGCCCCGGCGATGGGGAACAGCGCGGACAGAGCTTGGCAGCTCTCACAGCTCGTGGAAGGGGTCTTGACTGCTTGCAACCCCAGCGCATGGCAGCCTGTCTTGCGTCGAAACAAACTGCGGTGTGATCCGCGTTGCTGGTTATTCAGTTGTTTGGGATTGTGATCCCACCCCCCATATTTCCCTAAAGAGCACCAAAAGGAGCGCTGCGGCCATTTGTCGGTCGCAGCGCTCCTTCATTACGTTTCATGGTGCGCTTCGGAATATTCTGTTGTCGGCAGGATTTCCTGCTATGTTTCACATGATAGCATCGGAACAAATGTTTGTCAACGCTCTTTTGCAGATTTTTTCTTCGCAAATTGCAAGTGCAAGTTGGACACCCGCATGGATAAAAAATGTTCGGCGGAAGCCGGACTTGGCTGCCTCGCGGCAAGCACGGCTGGAGCTGTCAAGGATGCCGCAGGCAAGGCGGAGCCGGTTCCTTGACAGCTTCAGGCGGGGTTGCTATCTGCCGCGTACACCCGGTCAAGGAAGGAGTCAAACAGCTCCTCCGGGGTTGCATAGCCCAGCTTTTTTCTGGGTCGCGCGTTCAGCTCATCCGCCGCCCTCAGAATATCCTCGGCTGAGTAGTCCTCCATGGACGTGCCCTTGGGGATGAATGCGCGGAACAAGCCGTTGTGGCGTTCATTTTGCGCTCGTTCCCATGAAGTGTAGGGATGGGCAAAGAACACCTGAGCGCCCCAACTTTCGCACTGGGCAAAGTCAGCGAATTCAGAGCCGTTATCTACGGTAATGGTTTTGAACACCTGGGCGAAGCGGTCGCCATATTCCGCTTTCAGCATCTCCATGGCCGCCATGACCGCTTCGCTGGTCTTTTCGGGAATCCGAACGGCGAGATAGTTTTCCGTCTTCTTTTCCAGAAGGGACAGCACCACAGCTTCTTTTCCGGCTCGTTTCCCAACCACGGTATCGCCTTCCCAGTGCCCTTCTTCTGTACGCTGAGAGGCAATTTCAGGTCGTAAATCAATGCTATTTCCATAGTTTTTCTTGTTTTCACGGGTTTTGGAGGGCTGCGTGTGCTTCCGCTTTACAGCTTCCGTCAGTTCCAGGATCCAAATGGGGAGGCTGCCTGACCACGCCTCGCGGTAGAGCGTGCTGGTGCAGATGATCTCGCTGCCTGGAAACAAGCCATGCCGTTTTGCGTAACCGACACAGGCATCCAGAGACCATTTGTGCTCTCTGACCTGTGCAGTTACCCAGGACACGAATGCCCCGCAGGAAAGTAGCTTATGGGGTTTCCGGGAACGGAGCCGATTGGATCGGTACACAGCTTCCCCGTGCGTGGCGCTGTAGCTCGGAGCACGCCCCTTGTTCGACTTGCGCGGCGGTGTGCCACGCCGCAGCTCGTAGGCGAGCATTTCAGCTCCCTGGCAATGGTTCTGTTGGACAGCCCTTGCTGTTTCAGCGCCTGAATGACCCCTCTTTCTTCTCACTGAAGGTGCTGCCCGCGTTTGCGTTCCGGCAGTTCTGTGTTATAATGATGGCAGTCCATAGTGATCGCCCCCTTGATAAATGTTGCCTGCAAACTTCATTTTATCATGCGGGTATATCACTATGGATCTTTTCTTTAAGTGTCCAACTTCATTTTACAATCAACCAAAAGAAACGCAAATACAAAACAGACATTGGCCGCAGAGAAAACATGGCCTATGACGCTGAAAAAGATGCATATACCTGCGCCTAGGGAAAGAACTTACAGGCAGCGGCAGTCAAGAAACGGAGATCCGAGACCGGCTATGTCCAAGAAGTAACTGTCTACGAATGCGCAGACTGCAAAGGCTGCCCGGTAAAAGAGCAGTGCATCCGTCAAAAGAAGACGGACAAAAAATCGCTGGAAGACCGCGTCAAGCGTTTGAATGTCTCCAAATATTTTATCCAACAGCGAAAAGCAATGGAGAAAAAGATTTCAACAGCTGAAGGGATCCTGCTCCGGGTCAATCGTTCCATTCAGGCGGAGGGCGTGTTTGCCGCAATCAAGGAAGATCTGAACTTCCGCCGATTTCTGACCCGAGGAAATGCCCATGTCACAGTGGAGTGGTATCTTGTGAGCATGGCGTATAACATTCTGAAACTGCATCATAAAATACAAACCGGCCGGTTGGGAACCTACCTGTTTGTTCCGGGTGCTGCATAGCATGTAAAGACAAAGAAACAGCGCACTTTTTGAGAGGCAAATGACCTGCCCCTCAGGTTTGGTGCGCTGTTTTTTACGTTTTTCAGCCGGTTGGATTCCAATTTCTCCTAAAAAGAGGGAGCTGCCTCAATTGATTTGGAAAATCTTTTTGAGACAGCCCCTTTTTTTGTGCTATTTAAAAGTTGTGTTCAAAAACTTCTTTCACAAACTAAAATCCCTTTCCAAAGCAACTCGGCTACGAACAAGAATCGCAATTTTAGAAGTACTGGCTTTGTGTTAACAGTAGGTTAGTTAGATACTGATTGTTGAATCCATATAAAAAACAAAGATTTTTCTTGTCCAAAACGTGCATGGACAAAAAACGGCAAAACGTGATATTATTTTTGTAGGGAAGCGGTTTCACATTGCCTGATTTCGATCAATCTGGGGGGAAATATGACAATTACAGATGTGGCGAGAAAGGCAGGTGTTTCAAAAACAACTGTATCTCGTTATTTGAATAAATCTGGATATGTAGGTGAAAAAACCCGAAAACGAATCGAGAAAGTAATCGAAGAAAATCGGTATATACCTATGGCAGCCGCGCAGAATCTTTCTAAAGGCAAATCAAATACGGTCGCTGTATTAATTCCGGAAATCGCAAATCCTTATTTTGCTGCAGCTTTTGAAGGAATTAGCGAAGTAGCAGATGAGAATCAGTTTAATGTGTTTTTCTATAATACATCAGCAAAACCTGAAAAAGAAGAAGATGCGATTTATTCTATGAAAACACAAGGTGTAAGAGGCGCGATTATTACGCCTTCGGTGGACTTTGAGAATATCGAAAGCACCCGCCGGTATAAAAAATTGCTTCAGGCAATTGGGTTGCCAATCGTTTTTATGGATGTATCTGTTAGCCTAGAGCTGGGTGACGGCGTATTTGTTGACAATCAGTTGGGGGCCTATCAAGCGGTCGAAGCCATGATTGAAAAAGGATATCGAGAAATTGGATTTATTGGTGCACGAAAGTCTAAATCTGTAAAAGATCGTTTTCGTGGATATAGTAGTGCGATGGACACCCATGGGATTCCGATCCAAGAAGAATTTCTCGTCGATGTAGATGTTTCGACAATTGGCCCGTGCTATGAAACAATCAAAGAGTTTTTACAAAAAAAGAAACACCCCCAAGCTTTTTTTACAAGTAATACATTTACGACGATTGGTTTTATCAAGGCTGTTTCTGAATTAGGAATGGAGCTTGAAAAAGATATTGCTTGTATGGCATTTGACAAAGTTGATTTTATTGAAATGCTAAAACTAAAATGTAATTATCTGGAGAGGTCTCCCTACGATATGGGGAAAACAGCAACGCAACTCTTGTTAAACCGTTTAGATCATCCAGAAATGCTTTCCACACGAAAACTGATGCCATTTAATATTGTGATGTGTGGCGACTGAACTAAGTATGGAGTAACCTGTTGGTCCCAGATTGCTCATAAATGTACTTAGAAAGAAAGCCACCGAACTATTGGTCCTAGTTCGGTGGCGTGTGCCATGTTATTGAGCTGCTACGCACATTAACTCGGCCTTTTTATATTTTAACAAAATCTAAAATTAATGTCAATAGGCTTTAAAGTGTTTTATGTAAAAAATTGAAAATTACTCACCTTATATATCCTGATTAAGGTTATTTTAGGAGCTGAGTGAATATAAAAAATCACATTTTAGGGGATAAAACCAATGAACAACAAAAAAGTGGCAATTGTTACAGGAGCAGAAAGAGGAATCGGAAAGGGAATTGCAATTCGGCTTGCAGAAGCTGGATATCATGTGTTTTTTACTTACTATTTTGCTCAAGATGATGCGGAAATGGTAAAAAAACAGATAGAAGCATACGGCGTGACCTGCAAGTATTGTGAAGCAGATTTCCGTAAAGCAGAAGAAGTAGAGGCGATTGTGGGGGAAGCCACTAGAAAGATGGGGCGATTAGATCTTGTTGTCAATAATGCAGCGATTATGCCTCCACGGACTTCACAGTTCGATTTGTCTGCCGAGCATATTGATGAGGTGCTGACTGTTAATTATCGCGCCTATATGCTAATGATGCGGGACGCAATTCGTTACTGGATTAAAAACGAAGAGAAAGGTTGTATTGTCAACATTTCCTCCGAAAGCGCAATCAGTTCTCATCAAAAGTTTTCCCTTTATGGTGGAATTAAGGCAGCAATTCTGCGTAGCAGTGCAAATGCTGCCTTAGATGCGGCTCCATATGGCATTCGTATAAATTGTATTTTGCCGGGAGCAATTAATACGCTACCGATGGAGGTTGCACAAAAATTAGGAATATCTAAAGAAGAGGTTGAATATCGAGAGAATTGGGCAAAAGAATATATTCCTCTCCGGCGTCAGGGTGACATCAGAGAAATTGGTAATGCTGTTGTCTGGCTTGCTTCCGATGAAGCCGCATATGTAACAGGTGTAAATTTACCTGTAGATGGTGGCATAACATTACCTGGTCTCACAGATATGAAGGTTGAAGCAAACGAGGAACGTTACGGCTTATGTACCCGTCGAATTTTTACAAAAGAAGAACTAGAAAAATGGTGAATAATCAACTGCGATTGCAGATGGTTAAATAAATTTTAAAAACGGAGGAAATAATGAAAAGAATCGGTACTATTCTTATTGCGGTTGCCATGCTTATCTCACTTGTAGCATGTGGACCCACAACCTCAAACACAACTCCCCCAAACGCAACTTCCACAGATACTACCTCAAACACAACTCCCTCAAACGCAACTTCCACAGATACTACAGATACTACTCCCGCTGATTCAGATGTTGCTAAGGTTGGTATTTCTTATTGTGAAATCAGTGTGCCCTTTAATGTTGCACAGGCTGAGTTCCTAAAAGAGTATGGGACTGAAGCCGGTTTTGATGTTACTATAATCAACGCTGATAACAACGTTGAGAAGCAGGTTGGTGATGTAGAAGACTTGCTGAATATGGGAATTCAGCTGCTGATCATTTATCCGGTTAATTCTCAGGCATGTGATACGTTGTTCGAACTGGCCAATAAGGCTGGTGTGGACGTTGTCATTATGAACACTGATGTGCCCGGTTATACCCCCGGTGAGGACTATTTGTTCCTGGCAAACGGTAATTGCTATGACCAGGGATATGTTGCTGGCGAATGGGCGGCCGATAACTTTAAGGGAGAGAAAATGAAGATTCTCCACCTGACGGGTTCCATGTCTCAGCAATGGTCTCTTGATCGTGGCTCTGGTTTCGAGGATGCATTGGCCAAAAATTTCCCGGAGCATGAGTTTGTTTCAACACAGTGTGCAGAGTGCAGCCGTGTCACCGCACAGCAGATGACTGTTAATGTTTTGCAGTCAACGAATGGTGAGGTCAATGTGATTTATACACACAACGACGAAATGACGCTTGGTGCAATGGCCGGCGTTAAGGAATTTGGTCTGAATCCTGGCGAAGATGTCATGATTATTGGCATTGACTTGTCTTATGAAATGTGCGAAGCGATCATCGACGGCGATCTCAGCGCATGTGTTGTTATTGATCCTTCTACGCTGCCCGCTGCTATTTACAAAGAGTATGTTAAGTACATCAATGGCGAGGAAATTGGTTCCTATGTAGGCATGGAGTTGAGAATGGTTGATGCGACCAACGCTCAGGAAGAATACGATAGCGGTAGAATTTTGTTCTGATAACTAGAAATTTAAATTAGTTTACATGAGAACACAAGTAGTCATCCGGTACACTTTGTGCACCGGATGACTACTCAAAAAAATAAAGTAAATAACCTTTATAGCTTGCTGTGTGTGCTTAAATGGAAGCGACACGTCAAAA
>OLOK01001338.1_pt1 | contig 21119 bp, 19 predicted proteins | sample 1672591 | NCBI WGS metagenome assembly OLOK01 (sample SAMEA3136703, study PRJEB25190) | human gut metagenome | biome: human gut; feature: human-associated habitat; material: faeces | place: Austria | collected 2013 | reverse complement strand
GGAGTTTCCCATAGTTAAAGATACCGCATCAGACATAACAACGCCACGCTTATATAATATTAAAAGCACGCCCAAATTACTGATTAGTAAAATTGGGGCGTGCTTTCATATTTAACGAGGTGTAACCTTTACCAATGTTGACAAATGATCCTTGTTTTCCTGACGGGTTCTTTTTTTATAGCCCAATTTATCGCATATATATTCGATTTTTTGAGCAAAAATGTCTACGCTCAATTTTGACATATAAAGATTACCGTCATCATCTCTAGAACTTGAATGCCATTGCTGTTCATCGTCTAAAGGATGTTCGGGGCGAAAATCGTAAATGTTAAATATTTTATGCTCAACTTGAGTTATCCATGCTGCGCCAACTTCCATCAATGCACCCCATGAACTTTTCGTATTATGACTTGTAACGAAAATAACATAAATCTTTTGCGTAGAATAACTATCAACAAAGAAATCTCGCAAATAGTCGTATATCCCACTTTTTCCTACGTCGCCTTCTGGGATGCGTGATACTTCATCATCACAGTTTGTATAAATTATATCTTCGGGCGGTACGTTGTTAAATACCAACATATTGTAAATAATATCCGCCAAATCCTTGTCTCGATATGTCTGACTAATTAGCAATTTCTTCTTTTGAGAATCAATAATGCTTTTAATCCCCATATCCGGACTGTTGGTGTTTATTTCATCAGAAAGTATTGCCTCTACTTCATCAGCTTGCTCTGTACTAATACCTAAACGAGAAGAAATTTTTTGAGCTGCTTTCTTAGCGGTGTTTTTTCTGAAAGTATCTACCGACTTTTTAAATGAAGCTTCGTTTTGACGTTGCTGTTCTAGCTTTTTTTCTTCTTTTTTCTTTTTGCCCAAAGACACAAACAAATCTCGCATTTTCAAGATATCAGGCAATAAAGTTTTTCTAACATAATCTAGTACCGCCTGATAGCGAGGATCATCCGTTTTATATCCTTGACGATTGCTTAGAGCCATATCGGGTAACTCCGTCAGTTCAAAAATATCAACATGAAGTTGACCTACGACATAGACTTCATTCAATTTATTTTGTCCAACAACAGGAAGTATATTAAATTCGCCCATTTTTTGGTTGGCATACAGAGAAATAAAATTATCAGGAAAATCCGTTAACTCTACTTTTCTGCCGCGAGTTGATGTATAAGTTCCTATCCATCCTTTGATTTCTACGTTATATGTATGTTCAACACCAGATTTGTCATCCATACTAATGGGCATTGTTGCTAAAGGTTTATTTTTGCGGAGTTCTGCTATTTCATTTCCATATGGCGTCTGGAAAAAATCATTAAGATATGTAAATTCATCCCCTAAAGTAATTAGAGTAGAGAGTTCTGAAATCATTTCCTTATCAAAGTTCTCAATGGTTTCCGCTTCCGTTCCCCGAATTAGGTGAATTTTAAACTTCTCATTTACTAACGGGAATATCTTAAGTAAATTGCGTTTAATTGCCTTTAATGTACTATGAAGTTTGTACTGCGGATTCTGCATAACGACAGAAGTACCGTTGCCAGATACTCTTTCGAAAGAAATTTGCTCGTCAGTGAGCGGCACAAGTAAATTATTGTCGTTTATATGGCGAGATAATACAAACCCTGATTTTTCTCCATTTGAAATCGTCTTTATAAGAACGTTCTCAGAAACCGATAGGGCAGCTAGTTTTCCTACGCCTTTACGCCCCATTTTCTTCCGTTTCATAGGGGTTAGAGATTCGGCATCGGTATTTCTAGAAACCGCGGCAACATTAAGGTATTTCTGGATATCGCCGTCAGCATATGACATTCCTTTGCCGTCATCTTCAACGGTAATATCATCCTTGTTAGCAATGATATATACATTGTGGGCATCTGCATCGTAAGCATTAGCAATTAATTCAGCTAGCACATAATAAATGTTTGTATACAGGCTTGGACCTAATAATTCCAAAATACGGGGATCAATATTAAGTTTGTATTCTTTCTCTTTCATTTGCAATCGTCGCTTTCTTTTGTCTCTTTTTAGGTAAACTTCTAATTATACTTTCTCCAATCACTTCGCCCAAACGAGGCGGAACAGCATTTCCTATATGGCGTGCTATTTTCCTTATCGGAACTTCAACATTGCTAGGCGAAAATTGATAATCAGGAGGAAAAGACTGTAAAATAGCGCCTTCCCGTAAAGTAATCGCCCTGTCCTGTTCTGGATGTCCAAAACGTCCGGTTCCATAACCGATAAATTGTGTGGTGATAGTAGGAGACAAATCATCCCACTTCATTCTACCATATACTGATGCATAAGTTTTTCCGCCTTCTTTTTTATGGCAGTTTAATACTAAACGTTCAGGCCAATCACGCCATGTACCGCCGGGAACGGAATGTTGTATTCGTTCCAAATTGATAGGAGAGAGTGCTGGCGAAATATGAAGCCTATCGTTTTCATTTGCCTCTCCAGCGGAAATTCTCGGTAAGCTACCAATAGCGTCTCTAACTGTCAGATGTTTTTGATGTGTTGCATCAATAAGTTTTATTTCTTTGCGACGCGACGCAAGCAAAATCAACCTTTTTCTCCGTTGCGGTACGCCATAATTTGCGACATTTACAACTTGATAATTTACAATATAATTCAAGCCTTCTAACGTGGAAACAAAATCTTTAAAAACTTTTTCTTTTTCTAATTCTGGCACATTCTCCATTGATACTATGTGGGGACGAGTTTCTTCCACCAACCGCCCAAATTGGTATAGTAATTTCCAGTCTTTATGTTTAGAACGGTTTTGCTTATCTTTTTGATGGCTTGAAAAAGGTTGACATGGCGCACATCCGACGAGTATTTTAACGTCAGCGCCTCGCAAAAGGGCGCGTATTTCTTTTCCTGTGACATCTTCAACGCTTTTATGAATAAATGTGCAGTTGTTGTTGTGAGTATAAGCGTATTCGCAAGAATCATCAATATCAATTCCTGCTACAACTGGAATTCCCGCTTTTTGCAAACCATAGGTAAGCCCGCCTACGCCGCAAAATAAATCAACAGCTTTAATTGTCATCGTTGTGTCCTTTCAGAAGAACGACTCAATATTGACTGAATTTTTTCGACTAATATAGTTTCGTTTCTCTTTTTTAATTCGCATTCCCAAATACGCAGAACTTTCCATCCGCGTGCCTCAAACATGGCAGTCACATCTTTATCGTGCTTCATATTACGTTCGCATTTCTTTTGCCAGTATTCCTTATTTTCTGCCGGGCGTGTATTTCGGCAATCATGACCATGCCAAAAGCAACCGTCTACGAATACTGCAACTTTTTCTTTTAGAAACACAAAATCGGGATGTCCTTTGACCGGATAATTGCGCTTCCATCCAGTAATACCATTCTGTTTAAATATGTCTATCAATCGCAGTTCTGTTGATTTGTTCTTTTTTGATTTAACTTTTCGCATGATTTCAGAGCGTTTTTCATTATTAAAAATATCCGCCATGATAAATCATCTCGCCTCAAACTCAATGCGAAGGCTCGGATCAGTTTCAGCCTCAAGAACAATTTCGTTATAACGACCAATAATATCTGAAAGCGTAGAATTTCTCTTGCTTTCATCAAAAAGGCTATGTTCATATACATTGGACGAAAGGAATTGCTGAATATCCCAAACCTCAACGCGCCCGGCAAGGCCCGCATCTTCCGCAAGATTTAATGCTGTATGTACACGCTCAAAAATTGTAATGATGACAGGATGGCATCCGCCGCGCAAGTTCGCCTTGCATTTTTCAATCAGCAAAGCGCCGGGCATTGTTGTACAATGGATAATCGTGTTGTTTATAACAAAATCGCCGCTTCGTTCAGTTGGCGCGTCCGCAACAGAAGCGCCATGAATCTCAAATGCATTTTCAGGCATAATAAGACATAATTTCGCGGCTACTAAGTGCTGCAAAACCGTTCCCAAATACTGCGTTCCCGGATTTTGTTTCTGACGTTTCTTAGCCTGTTCAAATAGTTCGTCTAAGTTTGCTCCAATAGTTTTGGAAGTATCGGCGGTCAAAACAAACGGCTGATTTCTGAAATATTCTCTAACTTGTTCCGCCCAAAATTCTTCCACGATTGAAAAATCAACAGTTTCTTCTTCGTTCCATGCGTTGAGAAAATCAACGTACTTTATCATTAACCCCATACTTCCGCGACTGGTGCGCCCGCCTTCTGCGGATAATTGTTGTGTAATGCCATGCTCTTTTAATATTTTTTTGAGATTACCGCCGCCAAGTCCAGCAACCTGTCCTTTACTGCTTGTTTGAAAATCGTCTGGATTTAAGGGAAAATCCTTGTTCTGAACAAGTCGAGTAAATTGAACTACTAGCGACAGCGGCCCTTTCGTATAGATATTATTTTCCTCTTGAAATGCTTTTAATCTTTCTTCTGTACTAATCATCGTATACGGCCTCCGCAAGTTTTGTTAGGAAATTTTCTCCTATGAATTGAGCTACCGGCATTGCGACAGCATCTCCCATCGCTTTATAACCATCGTTGTAGCTACCGGGGAGAATAAAACTATCCGGCGCTCCCATCAATCGAGCGGCTTCACGAACAGTCAATAGGCGAGCATGAATCTCATCATTTTTTTTCACAACTAAATACTGTTTGCTACTTCCGCCTTCTGGCGTTCGTAAACAACCGGCAATACCATCGAAGCGCAATTCTAGCTGCTGCTCTCCATGACGTGTTCGGCGATAGCCCGTAGCATAAACCGTGTCATGCTCATTTAGCTTGATCTGGTGCCGTTCTGGAACAAGCGGCAGGACAGTATCTTTATCAAATTTTGTTTCTTCTTCAATAATATCTTTTAATGTGCTGTGGCGGCGCGGAGGTTTCTCCGCTTGCCACCAAATCCATCCGGGTAAAGACCGACCCAAATCAGAGGCAGCTTTATTATGCAGCCAGCAAGGGGCATCTCCGGTCAGATACGCCGGGATTGCATATCCATGTTGCACAGCAATAACAAAAACCCTCGGTCTTGACTGCGGAACAAAATGGGAAGCGTTTAAAACGATAGCTCCACAGTCGTAACCACGCTCCACAAGTGCCATATGGAGAACCCGATAATTATCGCCGCCATTTGTGGAAAGCAAGCCGGTTACATTCTCTAAAGTCAATATTCGTGGCTTTTCTTCCATCTCATCCAACACACGTAGCCATTCCCACACCAATCCGCTTCTGGATGCGTGAATACCGCCTAAAGAACCAGCCAAAGACAAATCCTGGCATGGAAAACTGGCCCAAGATAAATGAGCAAAAGGCAAATCCCTACCATTCACATCTTTTATGTCGCCAAGTTCAAAATGTTCGCAACCAAAATTAGCTTCATATACAGCCGCTTTCTGTTCGCTAATATCGTTAGCCCAAATTGGTGCAAACATACCTTTTAAGCCGTAGGCGACTAAACCGCTTCCGGCAAAGAATTCATGCATTGTCCAAGGCGCGGAGGACAAGTCGATATTTTGTTTTTTATACAGAGTGCGTTGCAGCAAACTTTTTTCCTCCCGTCTTATTTGAAGTTCGTTTGGTATTGGTCGGTTTTTGAGCATTCTCAGGAATAATCCAAATGCGGCTCATACGCATAGCGCCAACAATTCTGTTCTCTTTACAAAGAATTTGAACTTGACGCGGCGTTACGCCCCATTTTTCAGCAGCTTCCTGAACTGTTATATACCCATTCACTTGCGGCACCTCGAACCTGTATTTTGGATTTTGAAAACTGATATAATTATATTCGTTTGAGCGAAATAAAGCAAGGGATTTCAAGAGGATTTCTCGGCCAATTCTACAATAATACTACTCTGCTGATACAACCAGTCCGTAAATTCTTTCGGGCTGGCTGTTCTTTCTTTTACAGCCCGTTTTCTCTGCAACGCTTCTTTCTTGAACGCTTCAAAAGCGGTCAGCATTTCTTCCAGCCGGTCAGCCGGGAAGCCCGCTGTCCTTTTTGCCTTGTTGATCTTGTTGCGCCAGTTCTGGCACTCGTTTTTGTAGAGCAAATCGTAGTTGTTTTCTCTTGCCCTCTCGTCAAACTCCCTCTTGTTTTGAAGTGCCTGCTTCTTTCTGCATTTGTCGTTGCACAGTTCGTACCGCTGGCTTTTTGCGAGGAAGATATGTCCACAGACTTTGCATTTTCGGAAGCACAACCCCCAATCATTCAGCCGGTTCAGATAGTAGGTTATCAGCGGATAGAACGTGGTATAGGCCGCGACACATTCTGTCGTACGCCGGTTGTCCGGATACCAAAGGTCAAGCCGTGTTTCCGCTGCCGGTACGGAGCCGAATATCCGGCTGGAAATATGGAACGGCTGCGGCCTACCGGTATCGCTGTCAAATTGAAGCGGGCTTCTCTGCTGAAAGGTCATGGTAAAGTGACTAATTTTATCCATGAAGCGGTCACAGGCTTCCGCACGTTTCGCCGGTTCCCTTGCCAGCAGATAGCCATTCCAGATACGGAACGCAGCATACATCCGCAGCGGATCGCCGGTATCAAACTTTGTTTTCAGAAATTCCCCTGCGGCCTGCTCTAAGGCTGGCTGCTTCCAGCGGTTTGAGTGCAGGGCATCCCTCAGCGGAGCCAGGCCAAAGCGGTTCCATTCCCCGTCAGGGTCATGTTCAAACTCTGCAAGGAACGTTCCAAGCGGGCGTGTTGTATCGCACAGCACATCCGCATCCATATCCCCCTGTAATCGAAAGCGCACCTGTAATTCTTCCCCAATTAAAATCCGCTCTTTCATTTTCTTCCTGTCCAGCGTCAGGACGAACAAAATCCGGTCATAACACGGCTCATGCCGCACAAATTCCATTTCCATTCTATTTTCCTACCTTTGCTTATGGTAATTTTATAATTCTGTTATATCAGTTACACTCATAGTATCGTAAAAGTATTGTTTCGTCAAGGAGAAGTCGCTATGATAATTGCACATGGTAATTTCGTTCTATGTAGTACCTTGGCAAGTAAATGACCGTCCAAAAGGGATATGACCGGCAGGAGAAGTGACGCATCCGGCGCACCAATGCAAGGAAACGCCGCAGGAATGGGGCAGGATAACGGCTTTTGGGTAGAACGGCAACAGGAAGCAAGAGAATTGATTTTAATATGGGAGGAACTAAATGAGCGATAACAAGAGATTAAAAAATTATGATGATCTTCCGCTGGTGCTGGACGTGGCGGACATCCGGCGCATTATGGGAATTTCCAGAGTGAGCGCCTATGAGCTGGTTCACACCCCCGGTTTTCCGGCGTTCAGAAGCGGCAGGCTGATTAAGGTCAGTAAAAAGGCGTTCTTTGACTGGATGGAAAAGGGTACGGAAACCGTACCGAAAGGCAACAAATGAGCGCATGGTATCTTTCCCTATCTGGAATACTGCCGCCATTTTCAAAGGCGCATACAGAGGGGAAAAACCTTGAAAATGACACCGAAACGCTACACCAAAACCGTCTATCTGCGTATGTCGGATAGAAACGGGGAAAGGAGCCAATTACGCCGAGAATGAGCAAGAAGCGCCGGTTGGAGTGGTCTTTCTTCTTAAATGACCGCAGCCGTGTCACTTATAACGAGCTATGCCGCAGATGCCGCCGTGACTGCAAGCAGAGCTTCCGGGCAGTCGTGATCGAATGTCCGAAGTATCTTTCCAAGCGTTCCCGCAAAGGAGCGGAAAAAAAGAGGGAAAACGGAGCAGAGCCGGAAACGGCAGAAATCCCTTTGGAACAAAGGGCGCACTTCTATACATAGTCTGACGACCATGTATCGTGCGTCCTGCGGAGCCGCCCCCTGACCGCTGACAGCATCAGCAATCCGGGGGCCTGCGTCACTTCGTTCCGTACAAGGGGCTGCACCCCTTGCGCCGCTAAAGCGGCTATCCCTGCGCACCCGATGAAAAGATACACCCGCTTTGCGTCTGCATCTTTTCATCGGGTTTGATAGACGAATACCGACACCCTGACCGTTATCCATACGGTCATTTTTATTTCAGAGCAAAGGAGTGAGAACATGAGCAAATCTTTGGAAGAATTGCAGAGAGAGTACGAGAAAAACACCGTCAAACTGGAACAGGAAAAACGAAAGTTGCGCCGACTGGAAAACCGAAAATCCTATCTGGACAGCGGTTCCCGCAAACAGCGCAGCCATCGGCTGATTACCCGTGGGGCGGCGATTGAGAGCGTCATGCCGGAAGTGAAGATACTGACCGAGCAGGAATTTTATTCCCTGATGGAGCGCATTGCCGAATGGCAGCCGGTTCAGAACATGGTACGGCTTGCGGTTGAAAATCACAGCCAGCCGCAGGATGGTAACTGACGATGGCGCTTTATCATTTAACGGTCAGCCAGATCAGACGCAGCGCCGGACAGAGCGCCATTGCCGCCGCAGCTTACCGGGCCGGGGAGTGTCTTTACAGTGATTACTACGGCGAGTACAGTGACTACACCCGCAAGGGCGGCGTGATCTGTTCCGAAATTTTGTTGCCGCCCCATGCCCCGCTGGAATACCAGGACCGGGCGACCTTGTGGAATACGGTGGAACAAGTAGAGAAACACAAGAAAGCGCAGCTTGCTTACAGCTTTGATATTGCTTTGCAGAATGAACTTTCGATGGAAGAAAACATTGCGCTGGCGAGGGAGTTTGTGCAGCGCTGTCTGGTGGACAAAGGAATGGTTGCCGATTTTGCCGTCCATGCCCCGGACAAGGAGGACGGAGGCATCCCCAACCCGCACTTCCATGTGATGACGACCATGCGCCCCATCAATCCAGACGGCACATGGGGACAGAAGCAGCGCCGGGAATATGTGCTGGATGATGAGGGAAACCGGGTGCTGGATAGGAACGGCAAGCCCATGTTCAACGCCGTACCCACTACCGACTGGGGCAGCCCGGAAACGCTGGAAGAATGGCGGGAAGCATGGTGCCGGATGGTCAATGAAAAGTTTGCGAAAAAGGGGCTGGATGTTCGTATTGACCACCGCTCCTATGTGCGGCAGGGGATTGACTTGATCCCCACCGTCCATGAGGGGCCGACTGTCCGGCAGATGGAAGCAAAGGGCATCCGTACCGACAAGGGCGAACTGAACCGCTGGATTAAGGCGACTAACCGGCTGATGCTGGACATAAAAAAGAAAATTAAATCCCTGTTCGGCTGGATTTCAGAAGTCAAAGAGGAACTTTCCAAGCCTAAGACACCGAGCCTTGCCGACCTGCTGATCTCCTATTATCAGGACAGAAACGCCGGGGCATGGAGCCAGAAAGCTAAGGGCAAGAACCTGAAAGAATTTGCGGAAGCGGTCAACTACCTGATGGAAAACAAGCTGCTGACGCTGGAAGCGTTGGAATCCCGCCTGTCTGCTGTCAGCACAGAGTTTGACACATTGAGCGACACCATGAAAGCGAAGTCAGCCCGGATGAAAGAATTGCAGGAGTTGATACGGCAGGCCGAGAACTACAAGCGGCTGAAGCCGGTGTATGACGAGCTGAACGGTATCAAGTGGAAAAAACAGCGGGAGAAATTTGAAACCGCCCATGACGCTGATCTGCGGCTGTTTTATACGGCCCGCCGGATTTTGAAAGAGAAGCTGGACAGGAAGCCCATCACCCTGGCCGCATGGAAACAGGAATATGACCGGCTGCAAGCGGAGTATGCCAAGCTGTCCCCGCAGTATAAGCCGCTTCGGGAGGATTTAATGAAAATGCGCCGAGTACAGTACTGCGTTGACCGGGTATTGCAGCGGCGGCAGCCAGAACAGGAAGCGCCGAAAAAGAAACAGGATATAGAACTATGACATTTACGGGAGGAAGCATTTGAATGTGTTTGAAGCGGTGAAGCAGTCCGTCACTACCCGGCAGGCTGCTTCTTACTATGGAATACGGGTAGGGAGAAATGGCATGGCCTGCTGTCCATTTCACAATGACAGAACGCCCAGCATGAAAGTGGACAGCCGCTACTATTGCTTCGGCTGCGGCGCTTCCGGGGATGTGATCGACTTTGCCGCTTCCCTGCATGGTTTGGGAAAACGGGATGCGGCGGTCAGACTGGCAGAGGATTTTTCAATCCCCTATGACGGAGCCATCCGCACACCGGCAGCAAAGAGAACGCCGCCCAAGCCTACGCCGGAGCAGAGGTTACGGCAGGCGGAACAGCATTGCTTCAAAGTGCTATGTGACTATCTGCATCTATTGGAACGCTGGAAAATCGAATATGCTCCACAGCCACAGGATGCCGCCTGGCATCCTCTTTTCGTGGAAGCATTGCAAAAAAACAGCTATGTAGAATATCTGCTGGATATTTTGTTGTTTGGAGAAATGGAAGAAAAAGCGGCGCTGATTGCCGAACAGGGAAAGGAGGTGGTGCGGCTTGAGCAGCGAATTTCAGAACTTACCGCCAGCAGCGCAGGAAGCAGTTATGCGGACGATGGACGCAATGGAACCGGCGCAGACGCAGGAAGAAATCCGGGAAATGCTGGAGGGGACGCAGAAAGGCGGCGTGAAGAACAGCATCAAGAACTGTCTGACAGTGTTCCAGCGTGACCCGCTGCTGCGTGGAGCAGTCAGCTACAACATTCTTTCCGAAAGGGTGGATATTGTGAAGCCGCTGGGATGGGAACGGACCAGCGCCACTCTGACCGATATGGATATGAAATATTTGCTTTTGTATCTGGAAGAACACTACGGACTGACCAGCGAAAAGAAAGTAGAAAATGCAATCCAGATCGTAGCCAATGAAAACCGCTACCATCCTGTCAGGGATTATCTGAACAGTCTGCAATGGGACGGAACCGAGCGCATCCGCTATGCTCTGCATCACTTTCTGGGAGCAGACACGGACGAGTACACCTTTGAAGCCCTGAAACTGTTTATGATGGGAGCCATCCGGCGGGTATTTCAGCCGGGGAGCAAGTTTGAAGTCATGCTCTGTCTGGTAGGCGGTCAGGGAGCCGGAAAATCCACCTTTTTCCGACTGCTTGCAGTTAAGGACGAGTGGTTTTCAGACGATTTGAAAAAGCTGGACGATGAAAACGTGTATCGGAAGCTGCAAGGGCATTGGATTATGGAGATGTCGGAGATGATCGCCACCGCCAACGCCAGAAGTATTGAGGAAATCAAGTCGTTTCTAAGCCGCCAGAAAGAAACCTATAAAGTGCCGTATGAAACCCATCCGGCAGACCGGCTCCGTCAATGCGTGTTTGGAGGAACCACCAACCGGCAGGACTTTCTTCCCCGTGACCGCACCGGCAACCGGCGCTTTATTCCCGTGACCGTGTACCCGGAACGGGCGGAGGTTCACATACTGGACGATGAAGCGGCGGCGAGGACATATATCAGCCAAATGTGGGCGGAAGCCATGACAATCTACCGCAGCGGGAAGTATAAGCTGTCATTCAGCGCGGAAATGAACGCTTACCTGAAAGCCCACCAGCAGGGTTTTATGCAGGAGGACACGCAGGCCGGTATGATTTACGCCTATTTGGAGGACTACACCGGCGACAGGGTATGTTCCAAGCAGCTTTATGAGGAAGCGCTGGGAAACTGCAATCCCCCGGCAGAGTGGGAAACACGGGCAATCTGCGAGATTATGAATACCGGCATTGCAAACGGCAGCATACAGGGCTGGACAGCCTACAAAAGCCCTAAGAGATATAAGAAGTACGGTTCACAAAAAGGCTGGGAGCGTGTCAACCAGCCCCCAGCAGACAAGGATGGTTTTCGGGAAATCACAGAGGAAGAAGCCCGGCAGATGGAGCTTCCATTCTGAAAAAGCCCCCGGTTGACAGTTTGGTTGACGTTTCAGTTGACAGGAAAAAGTCTGATATTTCAGGCACTTCTCCTCTTTGTCAACCATGTCAACCAAGAAATCAAAGAAAAAGTAAAATAGAATAATAGAGCGCCTGAGGATTGTTTTCAAAGTCTTTTGTGCCGGTTGACACGGTTTGGTTGACATTGGAGCAGTCTACGCCACACATAGCCTGACATTGCCTTGTCGGGCATATTTCATTTATGGAGGTAAATGCCTATGGTAAAAGCCAAGAGCGAAAATAACACCAACAACAGCGGCACTATGCTTACCGCTGCGGACGGCACCCAGTATTTTGTCATGGGGAAAATTCGTATCAAGGTATCGGAGCATTTTGCAGAGAACGGGAAGCCGCTGAACAGCCTGCTGGAAGATGTAATCCAGCACGCCGCCGCTGCTTCCTGAAAAAAGATAGATTTGTGACTGTCAATCATCCCACGCTTATGATATACTTGTACCAGCGAGTATTGTATAAGCGTGGGTTGTTTCTTTTTAAGGAGGATTTTTGATGAAACAACCATACAATACAACGGTTTATAACACCGCACTTTATTTGAGATTGAGCCGTGACGATGAGCTGCAAGGCGAAAGCGGCAGCATCCAGACACAGCGCATGATGCTTCGGCAGTACGCCGCCGAGCATGGATTGACCGTAGTAGACGAGTATATTGACGATGGATGGAGCGGCACGAACTTCGACAGGCCGAGCTTCCAGAGGATGATCGACGACATCGAGGACGGGAAAATCAACTGCGTTGTGACAAAGGACTTATCCCGCTTAGGCAGAAACTACATTCTGACCGGCCAATACACAGAAATCTACTTCCCAAGCAAAGGCGTCCGCTACATTGCGATCAACGACAATGTGGACACCCTCAACGGAGAAAGCGAGCTTGCCCCATTCCTGAATATCCTGAACGAGATGCACGCCCGCCAGACCAGCAAAAAGGTCAAGGCCGCCATGCGGACACGGTTTGCAAACGGCGCACACTACGGAGCCTACGCCCCGCTGGGTTATATCAAAGACCCGGATAAGACCGGGCATCTTCTGGTTGACACGGAAACAAGGTGGATTATCGAAAAGATCTTTGACCTTGCCGTTCATGGCAGAGGGGCGGCCAGCATCACACGGATTTTGGTGGAAGCAAAAGTACCCACCCCCGGATGGCTGAACTTCCAGAGGTACGGCACTTTCGCCAATATCTATGCCGGAGCGCCGGAGGAAAAAGCCTATGCGTGGACGATAGCGCAGGTCAAAAGCATCTTGAAAGAGGAAACCTACATCGGTCACAGCGTACACAATAAGCAGAGCAACATTTCATTCAAGAACAAGAAAAAGGTACGCAAGCCGAAAGAGGAATGGTATCGTGTGGAGAATACCCACGAAGCGATTATCTCCGAAGATGTGTTCCGACAGGTGCAGGAGCAGATTGCCAGCAGACGCAGACGGCAAAAGGACGGCACAACGCAGATTTTTTCAGGGCTGGTAAAGTGTGCGGACTGCGGCTGGTCGCTGGCATACGGCGAGAATAAGCAGAACAAAACCCCGTATGGCTACTATCATTGCAGCAAGAACGGACAGGGACTGCGCCAATGCTCCATGCACTACATCCGCTATGATGTGCTTTACGCCTATGTCCTCTCCCGCCTGCAATACTGGTCACAGCAGGCCCAGCAGGACGAGGACAAACTTCTGAAAAGGCTGCTCAACGCCAGCGATAAGGAACGCAGCTCTGCGAGGGAGAAACAGGCATCCGAACTGAAAAAAGCCGAGAAGCGAAAAGCAGAGGTTGACGGGCTGTTTGCCAAGATGTACGAGGACTGGGCTGCCGGACGCATTACAGAGTACAACTTCAATATGTTGTCCGAGAAGTATCAGGGCGAACAAAAGGAGCTGGACGAGAAAATCCAGCAGCTTCACGAAGCGATGGAAGCCGTTGCGCAGACCGCCGTTGACGCTGAAAAGTGGGTAGGGCTGATGAGGCAGTATGTCAACCCTACGGAGCTGACCGCCGAACTGCTGAATACGCTGATTGAAAAAATCTTTGTGCATGAAGCGGTTAAGGGCGAGGACGGCAGCCGGGAGCAGGAAGTAGAGATTTTCTATCGCTTTATAGGCAAAATCGACTGACACATCTTTTTTTACCCAACAATATCTTTAACTAAGGGAAAATGGGAAAGCGCTGCCCGGCACAGCCAACCTGTTTATGCTCCGAGAACTGTTGGGTATCCTGCCGGAAGAGGCTGCTTTGGAAGAAAAGACAGAAACAAGAGAACCAGATGTACAGGAAAAGGCAGAAACGGCCGGAAGCCTGACAGCAAAACAAACGTGGGTACTGATTGCGGTAATGGCAATTCTGCTGTGGTTTGCTCTGCAATTTGTTGAGCTTGGCACGGCAGTGGGGCTTCTGCTGCTCTTGCTGATTCTAATTATTGTGCTCTTTTTGATAGCAACAGGGAAAAGCGGTATTGTGGCGGCTGCAAAATCAACAGGCAAAAGAATGTTGTATCTGATAGCAGCAATGCTGCTGGCACTCGTTCTATGGAGCGTTGCTTTTGTGGCATCAGCAAACTACCAAAGCAAGGCCATCTGGAGTATGCCGCAGGAGGAATGGCAGAGCTACCCCGAGGTTGCCGCATGGATGCAGCACTGCGAAACAATGGGAAATGGTGTTTATATGCAGCGGGTGGACCTGACTTCCGACCAGGGGAATACAACTGCATATCTTGTCTGCCGCAATGGCGTGACCAATGAACAGGCGGGAAAAATCACCCCCAATCCACTGCGGCTGCGCTTCTGGGTTACTTATCAGGCAGGGGAGAGCGAGCCCATGCTGGATGTGCTGACGTTCTGCGGAAATAAGGACTATCAGGTGTTTTTCAGAATCAGGAAAGATCAGTCTGATTGTATCTTTACGACAAATGAAAGTGAAGCGTTGGCAGGAGAAGTAAGAAGCCTGCTGGAAAGCCGGGCAAATGACAAATAAAGAAAGTTAGAGAAATGAGCCTGTGCAGGAACCGTGCATAAACGCTGTTTCTGCGCAGGCTTTTTGTTAAATAAAAACGGATTTGTTTTTTCTAACATTTGGTGTATAATACTTTTATACTGGGTTTGTCTGTGCAGGATGAATGGTGCCTGCATGGAGGGCAGGGGAGAACGCTTCCCTGACTGGCTCAGAAAGACACCATATAGAAAAGGAGAATCCGCCATGTCGGAAGCATTGAAAGAACGCAAAGAGATGGACCCGCAGTACCAGTGGGACCTGACCAAAATGTACGCCAGCGATGCGGAATGGGAAAAGGCTTTTGCCGCCATTGACCCCAAAATTGAAGCTTTGGCTGCCTGGGAGGGCAAGCTGAACAACGCTGCCAGCATTCGTGAATTTTATGATGCAGAAATCGGCGTGTTCCGTGAACTGGAAAACCTGGCTGTCTACACCAGCCTGCGTCTGAGCGAGGATACCCGTGCTGATGACGCCCAGAGCATGGATGCCCGCGCTACCGCCAAATATGTAAAGGCTGTCGGTACCATCGCCTATGCTCAGCCGGAAATCCTGGCACTGCCACAGGAAACCCTGAATGCCATCATGGCTGACGAGCAGGTTGCCCCCTATCGTTTTGCTCTGGAGGACCTGCTGCGTGCAAAGCCTCACACCCTGACCGCCCCGGAAGAAAAGCTGCTGGCTGCTTTCGGTGAGGCATTCGGCACCCCGAAAAATGTTGCCGATAACCTGGAAGACGCCGACATGGTGTTCGATTCCGTCAAGGATGGCGAGGGCAACGATGTGGAGCTGACCGCTTCCAACTACATCCTGCTGCAAACCTCCAATGACCGCGTGCTGCGCAAGAATGCCTTTGAAAGCTACTACAAGAGCTTCCGCCAGCACATCAACACGCTGGCTGCCTCTTACTCCGGCGCTGTCAAGACCGCTGCCGCCGAAGCCTCCGTCCGTCATTATGAATCTTCCCGCGCCATGTCCATGGCAGGGGAGAACGTGCCCGGCCAGGTCTATGATAACCTGGTGGCTACTGTGCGCAAGCACCTGCCGGATATGTACCGCTATGTTGCTCTGCGCAAGCGCATCCTGGGTGTGGACGAGCTGCACTACTATGATGTGTACGCCCCGCTGACCAAGGGCGTCAGCGCCCATTACACCTATGACCAGGCCAAGCAGATGGTTCTGGATGCCGTTGCACCGCTGGGCGAAGAGTACGGCACCATCGTTCGCAAGGGCTTTGCCGAGCGCTGGATCGATGTGTTCCCCAACAAGGGCAAGAGCGGCGGCGCTTACTCCGGCGGCAGCTATGATTCCAACCCCTATATCATGTGCAACTTTACCGGTACGCTGGACAGCGTTTCCACCATTGCGCATGAGATGGGCCACAGCATGCACAGCTGGTTCAGCCGCCATACCCAGCCTGCCCAGTATGCCGACTATACCCTGTTTGTCGCAGAGGTCGCTTCCACCGTCAACGAGAACCTGCTCATTGAGCACCTGCTGGCAGAAAAGAACCAGGATCCCGCAACCCGCCTGGCCCTGCTGAATCAGTACCTCGAAAATTTCAAGGGAACCGTCTACCGCCAGACGATGTTTGCCGAGTTTGAGCGCGATGCCCACGCCATGGCCGAGCGCGGCGAAGCCCTGAATCCCGCCGCCCTGAACAATCTGTACAAGAAGCTCATTGTGGACTACTTTGGACCGGAGCTGGTTGTGGATGACGAAGTACAGTACGAGTGGGCACGCATCCCGCACTTCTACCGCCCGTTCTATGTTTATAAGTATGCAACCGGCTATTCCACTGCCGTGGCATTGTCCGAGGGCATCCTGAAGAACGGCGAACCGGCTGTTAAGAAGTACCTGGAGTTCCTGCACATGGGCGGCAGCGCTTACCCGCTGGATGAGCTGCGCCATGCCGGTGTGGACCTGACCACCCCCGCCCCGGTGGATGCTGCCCTGGATAAGTTCGGCCGCATTCTGGACGAAGCCGAAGCCTGCGTGGCACAGCTGGAAGCTGCAAAATAAGCAGGGGAAAGTCCTGGGGTGTATCTGAAAAATTCGAAAATTTAGTCTGTTTCTGCAAACACAGCGGGATTTTGCGTTAAAAAGCCTTGGAATCCGCAAAGGATTCCTATGGCTCTTTGCCTTAAATTCTGCTTGCGTTTGCGAAATATCCGTCGTTCTCTTTGTTTTCAGATACACCTTAAGTGCAAAATTAGGGCAATACCGCATAATTCTAAGTGCCGATACGACGAGCGAGGTGCGGCAGATGCTAAGCCAAAAGCGCAGATAATACTGGATGCTGCAAAGGTGAGCGCCGCCAGTGGCGGAAACAGCGAACCGAAGCAGGGGCAGCGGTCGCAGAGTGCGAGGGGCTTTTGCCCCCGAAGCACGATGCGGGTACCGCAACCCGACATTATCGAGCATTTTGGCAACGCAGATGCCGTGCCGCAGCCGCCGGAGCGGTGCTTGAGCCGTTAGGCGGGAATTGTGCGGTATTGCCTTAGAACCCCCAGTGCAGAAAATCAGCATCTTGCACGATTATTTGAAATATTTTTTGTGAATACTCTTGACAGAGCGTGGTTTATCCGCTATTATAATAAATGCGTGAGTTAAGGGGTCAAGTGCGGCCAAAATGGAAGCACAACCCCCGCAAAAAACTGCGCGGAATAATCAAGAAAGGAGAAAAGAAATGCCTACTTTTAACCAGCTCGTACGCAAAGGCCGTGAGGTCCTGGTAACCAAGAGCACTGCTCCTGCCCTTCAGAAGAGCTACAACTCCCAGAAGAAGCAGTACACCACCATGAACAGCCCCCAGAAGCGTGGTGTTTGCACCGCTGTTCGTACCATGACCCCCAAAAAGCCCAACTCTGCTCTGCGTAAAGTTGCCCGTGTCCGCCTGACGAATGGTATCGAGGTCACCTCCTACATTCCTGGTATCGGCCATAACCTGCAGGAGCACAGCGTTGTCCTGATCCGTGGCGGTCGTGTTAAGGACCTGCCCGGTGTCCGTTACCACATCATCCGTGGTACTCTGGATACTCAGGGTGTTGCAAACCGTAACCAGGCTCGCAGCAAATACGGCGCAAAGCGTCCCAAGGCCGGTGCCAAGAAGTAAGGAAACATCTTTTCGCCATAAAATGGTCAGCTGACCCTTTTGTGGCATAACGGGAGTTTTCTTTAACTTTCGAGTACCGATGATATCATTAATGTGAAGGAGGGAAGAAAGATGCCCAGAAGAGGTAAAATCGCAAAGCGCGAAGTTCTGGCTGATCCTATTTACAATTCCAAGCTCGTCACCCGTCTGGTCAACAGCATCATGCTGGATGGCAAGAAGGGCGTCGCTCAGAAGATCGTTTACGAAGCTTTTGAGACTGTCAAAGAGAAGACCGGCAACGATCCTCTCGAAATGTTCGAGAAGGCCATGGAAAACATCATGCCCAGCCTCGAAGTTAAGGCCCGCCGTGTCGGCGGCTCCACCTACCAGGTTCCCCTGGAGGTCAGCCCCGCCCGCCGCGAGACCCTCGGCCTGCGCTGGCTGACTCTGTACAGCCGCAGCCGTGGTGAAAAGACCATGTCCGCTCGCCTGGCCGCCGAGATCATCGACGCTACCAACAACGTTGGCGGCGCTGTCAAGAAGCGCGAAGATACCCACAAGATGGCAGAAGCCAACAAGGCTTTCGCGCATTACCGTTATTGATCTGCTTACTGAGGAGGTTTAAGCCATGGCAACGCCGAGAGACGTATCCCTGCAAATGACCCGAAATATCGGTATCATGGCCCACATCGACGCAGGCAAGACCACCACCACCGAGCGCATTCTGTACTACACCGGTATTAACCATAAGATCGGCGAAGTTCATGACGGCGCTGCCACGATGGACTGGATGGAGCAGGAACAGGAACGTGGTATTACCATCACTTCCGCTGCAACCACCTGCTACTGGAGCCACACCGAGACCCAGCACGATCCGGCTCTGTTCAAAAAGAACCGTCATCGTATCAACATCATCGATACCCCGGGCCACGTTGACTTTACTGTTGAAGTTCAGCGTTCTCTGCGTGTTCTGGACGGTTCTGTTACTGTTCTGGCCGCAAAGGGTGGCGTTGAGCCTCAGTCTGAAACCGTTTGGCGCCAGGCTGACGAGTACAAGGTTCCCCGCATGGTTTACGTCAACAAGATGGATACCATGGGTGCTGACTTCTTCCGCTGCGTACAGATGATGCATGATCGTCTGCATGCCAACGGTGTGCCTATCCAGCTGCCTGTCGGCCAGGAAGACACTTTCCGCGGCATCATCGATCTGATCGACATGAAAGCCGATATCTACTATGATGATATGGGCAATGATGTGCGCGTTGAGGAAATTCCTGAAGACCTGAAAGAACAGGCTCAGGAATATCATGACAAGCTGATCGAAGCTGTTGCTGAGACCGACGAAGAGCTGATGATGAAGTACCTGGAAGGCGAAGAGCTGACCAAGGGGGAAATCAAGGCTGCTCTGCGTAAGGCTACTATTTCCAACGAGATCGTTCCTGTTGTCTGCGGCTCTTCTTACAAGAACCGTGGCGTTCAGAAACTGTTGGATGCAATCGTTGATTATATGCCTGCTCCGACCGACGTTGCGGCCATCAAGGGCACCAACCCGGAGACTGGCGAGGAAGAAGATCGCACTTCTTCCGATGATCAGCCGTTCTCTGCACTGGCATTCAAGATTATGACTGACCCGTATGTCGGTAAGCTGTGCTTCTTCCGCGTGTACTCTGGTACCGTTGAGGCTGGCACCACTGTTTACAACTCTGTTAAGGATCAGGACGAGCGTATCGGCCGTATCCTGCAGATGCATGCAAACAACCGTAAGGATATCGACATCTGCTACGCTGGCGATATCGCCGCTGCTGTTGGTCTGAAGAACACCACCACTGGTGATACCCTGTGCGATGAGAAGCATCCCATCATCCTCGAGTCCATGAACTTCCCCGAGCCGGTTATCCGCGTTGCCATCGAGCCCAAGACCAAGGCTGGCAGCGAGAAGATGGGTATTGCCCTGTCTAAGCTGGCTGAAGAGGACCCGACTTTCCGTACCTGGACCGATGAAGAAACCGGTCAGACCATCATCGCCGGCATGGGCGAGCTCCACCTGGAAATCATCGTGGACCGTCTGCTCCGCGAGTTTAAGGTCGAAGCTAACGTTGGCGCACCTCAGGTTGCCTACCGTGAAACCATCCGCAAGGATGCTAACCAGGAAACCAAGTACGCACGTCAGTCCGGTGGTAAGGGCCAGTATGGTCACGTTAAGATCAAGATTGAGCCCAACCCGGGTAAGGGTTATGAGTTTGTCAACGGTATTGTTGGCGGCGCTATCCCGAAGGAATACATCCCCGCTGTTGACAACGGTATCCAGGGCGCGATGAAGTCCGGCATTCTGGCTGGCTATCCCGTCGTGGATGTCAAGGTCACTCTGTGGGACGGCTCCTATCATGAAGTTGACTCCTCTGAAATGGCGTTCTCCATCGCCGGCTCCATGGCATTCAAGGATGCTATGAAGAAGGCTGATCCCGTCATTATGGAGCCCATCATGAAGGTTGACGTTGTTGTTCCTGACGAGTATATGGGCAACGTCATTGGCGACTTGAACAGCCGCCGCGGCGCGATCCAGAACCAGGAATCCACCGATGGCACTGCCCGTGTCACCGCTATGGTTCCTCTGTCCGAGATGTTCGGTTACGCTACTGACCTGCGTTCCAAGACCCAGGGCCGTGGCCAGTACTCCATGGAGCCGGCTGATTACCAGCAGGTTCCCAAGAGTGTTGCAGATAAGATCATGACCGAGCGCAATAAGGGCTGATTCTGCACAAATTCGCGCAAAATACTTGATTTTTCTTGAAAAATCTAGTATGATAGCCTTACAACAGGCTATTTTATCTGTTTGAATTAAAGGAGGATACTTCCAATGGCTGAAAAGGAAAAATTTGACCGCTCTTTGGAGCATGTCAACATCGGTACCATCGGTCACGTTGACCACGGCAAGACCACTCTGACTGCCGCTATCACCAAGGTTCTGGCTCTGAAGGGCGACGCCGATTTCATGGATTACTCCAGCATCGATAAGGCTCCTGAAGAGAAGGCTCGTGGTATCACGATCAACACCGCTCACGTTGAGTACCACACCGCGAAGCGTCACTATGCCCACGTTGACTGCCCGGGCCATGCTGACTACATCAAGAACATGATCACCGGTGCTGCTCAGATGGACGGCGCTATCCTGGTTGTTGCTGCAACCGATGGCCCGATGCC
>OLOK01001327.1_pt1 | contig 21282 bp, 35 predicted proteins | sample 1672591 | NCBI WGS metagenome assembly OLOK01 (sample SAMEA3136703, study PRJEB25190) | human gut metagenome | biome: human gut; feature: human-associated habitat; material: faeces | place: Austria | collected 2013 | reverse complement strand
AATTTAAAATTTCTTTGATAATTATTTGAACGATAAAATTTTATTTTAATATTATATGCTTTTTTTATTTTAATATTTGATCAGAAAAGTGCTAAAAACCTTAAGACAAAATCCCCGTCCCAATGTCTAAATCAGTTGGAAGATTACAGTATAAATCGAGTGTTTCTTTTGTAACGGGATGAATAAAATTTAAGTGATAGCAATGAAGTGCTTGTCTATTTAACAAATCTGATTTTGAGCCATATAAGTCATCACCGTATAAGAGGATGTGAAATGGCAGCCATATGTACCCTTATTTGATGTGTTCTACCGGTTTCTAAACTGCATTTTACAAGACTATATTTATTATATTGCTTTATTACTTCATAGTGAGTAATTGCTTTTTGTCCATCTTTATTAATACATCTTTCAATAATACTATTTTCTTTTCTAGCTATTGGTAAATTTATTGTTCCTGATTTTTCTGCATTTGCAAATTTACCTGAAACGATTGCTATATATTCTTTTTTAAATGATTTATTAAGCATTTGCTTAGATAAACATTCTTGAATGTATTCACATTTTGCAAAGATAACTAAGCCAGATGTGTTTCTATCAAGTCTATTTACAGGTCGAATTTTCTTTTTTAGACCGAATTTTATCAAAATAATATTTTACTCCATTTGATATAGAATCATCGTAATGTAAAGCAGAAGGATGCACTGCATAACCTGCTGGCTTGTCTATAACAAGCATCCACTCATCTTCATAAACAATGTTTAATTTAATATTAAATGGAACAATATTAGAATTTTCCTCTTCAAATTCCATGTTTACAGTTACTATATCATCTATTTTTACATGTTCTCGTGTATCACATATTTTATTGTTTAATTTCACATTTTTTTGATTTATTAATTTTGTAAGTAATCTGGTTGAAATATTAAATTCCATTTTTAATATATCATTTACACTTATATAATTATCTTTTTTATTTTTAATATATTTTAATTCCATGCTAAAATTATATAACATAATAATTGACAAATCAAGGATTTGATTTTAAATAAGGTATTGCAAAAAAAACGTAATTAGAATATAATAAATTCGAAAATAAAGGAAGGACCTAGAAAAATGAGAATAAGATACAAAAAATGGGCAAGACCAGAGCTAGAAGCAAGTGCATTTTACGAAGATGAACCAGAAAAATGGAAAGGAAAATGGAAAGAACATTTTAAAAATCAAGATAATCCAATTCATTTGGAATTAGGGTGTGGAAAAGGCCAATTTATATCAAAACTTGCAAGTTCAAACTTGAATATAAATTATATTGCTATAGATTTAGTAGATGCAATGCTAGGTTTAGCTAAAAGAAACATTGAAGAAGAATATTTAAATAAAAACATAGAACCACAAAATGTTATTATTACAAGGTTTGATATAGAAAGAATATTGTTAATATTGGAGGCTAAAGATAACATAGAAAGAATTTACATAAATTTTTGTAATCCTTGGCCAAAAGGAAAACACAGAAAAAAGAGGTTAACACATACAAGACAATTAGAAAAATATAAAGAATTTTTAAGTGTTAATGGAAAAATATATTTTAAAACAGATGATGATGGACTTTTTGAAAGTAGTTTAACATATTTTAAAGAATCAGGTTTTGAAATAGAAAAAATAACTTATGACTTACATAAAGAAGATATTTTTGAAGGAAAAAACATAGAAACTGAACATGAAAAAATGTTCTCTGAGCAAGGAATTAAAATTAAAGCTCTTATTGCAAGAAAAATTTAATTATAAATTAAGTTGGAGGAAACAAATGAAAAGTAAAACTTTGAATATTAAAAGTAATTCGGGCATAACACTAGTGGCACTTGTTGTAACAATTGTAGTGTTGCTTATTTTAGCTACAGTTGCTACATATTCTGGAATAGAAGCAATAGATAACACTAAAATGACAACATTTACAGCAGAACTAAAAATAATGCAAACACATGTAAATGAATTATATGATAAATATACAAATGGCGGAAGTGTTATAGTAGATGAAACAACATATTCTGGAAAACGGTGAAAGTAATGGTGAAAATACAACTTTAGGAATACAAGATTTAGGAGATAGTATAAGTGGCTATGGTGTAATAAAAGATGACATTGAGAAAATTATGGGAAACAATAAAGATGATTTTAAGTTTTATTCTAATGATTTATTACAAAAATTAGGAGTTGAGGGAACTAAACAAGGCTTTTTTGTTAATATAAAACAAAGAAAAGTTATTAGTGAAAAAGGATTAAAGTATAAAAATAAAATGTATTATACTTTAGATGAACTCCCAGATGGGTTTTATAATGTAGAATATGAAGATAAAAATACTGAAAGTCCACAAATAGGTAATATAGAGACTATGTCTTTAGATGCAAATTCATGGAAGTTTATTGTAAGTGATATAAAATATGGAGGATATGTTAACAAGGGACAAGTTTTTTATAAAAAAGATGGTGCGGAAAATTGGGAGAAAACTGAAAGTGATTATTTTGTAGTTAGTGAGCCTGGAAAATATGATGTAAAAGTTGTTGATGTAGCTGGAAATGAAAGTGAAATACAAAAAAAGGAAACTAATCCTGCCGATTCACCAGAATGCTGGGAAAAAATTTACAATCCAGAACCATCACAATGGTATAGTTATGGAAACTCAAATGTAAATGAACCAAAGTTAAAAGGTAATATGACCCCAATAAGATATATAGGAGTAGTTGCAGAAGGAGCAAATACAACTAATAACTGGGCAAACACAATAACTGCTGATGGAAGCATGTGGGTATGGATCCCAAGATATGCATATAAAATAACCTATTATACAGATAGCAATTATACAACAACTACAACAAATAAAACACAGTATGGGAAAATAGATGTAGCATTTGTAAAATATGAAAATGGTCAAAACATGTTCTTAAATTCAACTGATAGTGGAGAAATAACATCTGATCCAACTGAAGTTGGTGCTGGAACAGAAAAATGGCTAGTACATCCCGCATTTATAAATGATTCATCAAATAATTTTGCAAATGGAGGCTGGGACAGAGAACTTTCTGGAATATGGGTAGGAAAATTTGAAGCAACAGGAACAAAAACAAAAGATTCAGATGGAAATGTAACAGAAGCAACAATATCTGTTATGCCAGGAGTATCTGCATTAAGAGATATGAAAATAAAAGACCAATTTAAATATGCAAAATTAGCAACATTTGGAGAGAATATATCAGCAGAAAATTTAGGAAGCCATATGGCAAAAAATAGTGAATGGGGAGCAACAGTATATTTAGCATATAGTAAATATGGTACAAATGGATATGATGTAGGAAAAAATAGTTCAGATAATTGTTATACAGGAGGAACAAACACACAAACAAATATATATAGTACAAATTACGGACAAAGTACAACCAATAATCCTTATGGAGTATATGACTTAAGAGGTGGTTCTTATGAATATGTTGCATCATATGTAAATTACGGAAGTAGTGATTCTTATTTATCAATTTATGGAGGAACAACATCAGGAGATTTATATGGAAGTAGTGATGAGCAATCTACTAGTACAAAATATAAAACAGTATACACAGCATCAGGAACATCAGAAAGTGATAGCTATAATCTTCTTGTAACAGGAAATACTACCAAAAAAGGTGACGCGGTATATGAAACATCAACAAATTATCAAAATAGTACATCGTGGAATAATGGTACAGGAAATAGCGCAGATTCCTACTTTCCACACGTTACGCATTCATTTTTTCTACGTGGCGGTGACTCAAGTTATCAGCATACGGGAATGTTCTCTTTTGGTAATAATGCTGGACATTCATTTAATGTCTATTCATTCCGCCTAATCCTTTGTCTGTAATACTAGAAATAAATAATTTAATAGATTAATCTATTGTAATTCTAGATAAAACATGTTAATATAATAGCATATTTTATCTAGAATTTTTATTTCAAAATTTTTAAATCAAAACAACTTATGTATAAACATAAAAATAATTTTTATTCAAAAAGAAGTTATCGTAAAAGATAATGGTAATTTAAATCTTTAAATTAGGAGGTATAAGCAATGGAAGAAAAAATATTAGAACTTTTATTAGATATACAAGCCAGGTTAGGGAGACTAGAAGAAAAAGTAGATAGTCTGGAAGTAAGAATGGAAAAATTAGAAGTTAGGATGGAAAAACTGGAAGAAAGAATGGATGCATTAGAAGCTAGGATGGACAAACTAGAAGAAAGAATGGAAACATTAGAAATTAGAATGGACAAACTAGAAGAAAGAATGGATTTATTAGAAACTAGGATGGACAGACTAGAAGAAAGAATGGATGCATTAGAAGCTAGGATGGACAAATTAGAAGAAAACAGGGATTCATTAGAAAACAGAGAATACAAATCAGAAGACAGGCTAGACAAAACAGAAGAACAAAGAAGAATTGACTCAAACAACATAGCACAAATACTATATTTACAAGCAGAAATGTTAAAAATATTAAAAGACAATCTAAATATGCAAATAAGAGCATAAAGAAAAAACAATAAAAACGAAATAAAAATAAAATGATAAAATAAAACACTATAAAGTTAAATATAAAACAACTTGTTTATATTTTAAAGTTATAGTGTTTTTTTATGTATTATTCCTTTACTTTTTCCATAAATTACTATATAATATACAAGTAAAATTATAAAAAAGGAGAAATTAGAAATGCAAGAAAATCAAAACAACAATAATGAAGTAGAAGAATTAGATTTAAATCATTTAATGCAAATAAGAAGAGATAAATTAAAAGACTTACAAGAACAAGGAAAAAATCCATTTGAAATAACAAAATTTAATAGAACAAACACAGCAGGAGAAATAAAATCCAATTATGAAAAATTTGAAGAAAAGGATGTAACAGTAACAGGAAGAATAATTGCCAAAAGAATAATGGGAAAAGCATCATTTTGTACAATACAAGATAGCGATGAAAAAATACAAAGCTATGTAAGTATAAACGATTTAGGAGAAGAAAGTTACAAATTATTTAAAACATATGACATTGGTGATATAATTGGAATTACTGGATTTGTATTTAAAACAAGAACAGAGGAAATATCAGTACATGCAAAAGAGGTAACATTACTTTCAAAATCATTAAGACCATTACCTGAAAAATTCCATGGTTTAAAGGATCCAGACTTACGTTATAGACAAAGATATGTAGATTTAATAGTAAACCCTGAGGTAAAAAAGAGTTTTGAAACAAGAAGCAAAATAATAAGAACAATAAGAAACATATTAGATGAAAAAGGTTATTTGGAAGTTGAAACACCTATATTAAATACAATATCAGGTGGAGCAACAGCAAGACCATTTATAACACACCATAATGCATTAGATATACCAATGTATTTAAGAATAGCATTAGAACTTAACCTAAAAAGATTAATAGTAGGTGGTATGGACAAGGTATACGAAATGGGTAGAGTATTTAGAAATGAAGGAATGGACATAAGACATAACCCAGAATTTACAGAATTAGAATTATATGCTGCATACCAAGATTATAATGATATGATGAATATAACAGAAGAAATATTTACAAGATGCAGTATGGAAGTTTTAGGAACAACAAAAGTAACATATCAAGGAAATGAAATAGACTTAGCACCAGGTTGGAAAAGAATAACAATGATAGACTCAATAAAAGAAGCATGTGGAATAGACTTTAACCAAATAGAAACTAACGAAGAAGCTGTTGCACTTGCAAAAGAAAAAGGAATAGAAATACCAGACGAAACAAAGCAAACAAGAGGAGATGTTATTAGTTTATTTTTTGATGAATATGTAGAAAAAACATTAATTCAACCAACATTCATATATGATTATCCAGTAGAAATATCACCACTTGCAAAAAGAAAAGCATCAGATTCACGTTTAACAGAAAGGTTTGAAGTATTTATTGGGGGACGTGAATATGGAAATGCATTTTCAGAGCTAAATGACCCAATAGATCAATATGAAAGATTTAAAAAACAAGTAGAAGCTAGAGAAGCAGGAGATGAAGAGGCTGGAATGATGGATGAAGACTTTATTCAAGCATTAGAATATGGAATGCCTCCAACAGGCGGACTTGGAATAGGAGTAGACAGATTAATAATGTTATTAACAGATTCTGCATCAATCAGAGATGTATTGCTATTCCCAACAATGAAACCTTTAAATTAATAAATAGATGTAAGGGGATGTATATCCCCTTTTAAATTAATAAGGAGAAAATATTTATGTTTAATTTTTCATTTGACAAAAGAATAATATATGTAATTTTAGGCTTAATGGTAATAAGGACAATATATCAATATGCAACTGTAGAAGGTGCTTTATTAGCATTGGTATTAACAATACCAGGAGTATTAATAGCGATTACATTTCATGAATTTGCACATGCATTTGCAGCAGACAAATTAGGAGATGATACCCCAAGAAGAGAAGGAAGACTAAGCTTAAATCCCTTTGATCATTTAGACCCAATTGGTTCATTATTGCTACTTGTTGCTGGGTTTGGATGGGGAAAACCAGTACATGTAAATCCAAGAAATTATTCAAGAAAAATATCTATGGAAAAAGGAGAAGCAATAGTATCATTTGCAGGACCATTGATGAATTTTTTACTTGCAATTATTTTTACAATTATTACTTGTATAACATTAAAAACTACAAATTCTTCAATAGTGTTTATAGGAAATCAAATGGGATTAATGGTAACAGACCAAACAATAAAAATAGTATTACAAATATTAATATCAATTATAACCATAAACTTGGGATTGGGATTATTTAACCTAATACCTTTACCACCACTTGATGGATCAAAAATAATAATGCCATTTTTGCCATTAAAAGCAAAACAATTTTTCATAAACAATGAGCAAATATTTTATATAATTTTTGTTGTAATATGGATAACTGGACTTGCAGGAGTTATAATTTCACCAATTTTAGATGTAGTTGGAACAGGAATATTAAAGCTTGGTTTATCAGCATTTGGACTTCCTATTATAAATTATTAAATGTAATAAAATATTGCAAAAGGAGGAAAATTTAGCAGCCAAAAGCTAAAAAATATTATAAAATATGGAAAAAGATATAATAACACTTGGAATAGAATCAAGCTGTGATGAAACAGCAGCAAGCATAGTAAAAAATGGAAGAATTATTCTTTCAAACATAGTAGATACACAAATACCAATACATGAAAAATATGGAGGAGTTGTACCGGAAATAGCCTCAAGAAATCATATAGAAGCAATTTCCCGAGTCGTAGAAAAAGCACTAGAAGAGGCAAAATTAGATTTTAACGATATAGATGCAATTACTCCTACATATGGACCAGGATTAGTTGGTGCACTATTAGTAGGACTATCTTATGCTAAAGCATTAAGTTTTGCAATAAATAAACCGCTAGTTGGTGTAAATCATATTCAAGGACATATTGCGGCAAATTATATTACACACCAAGAATTAAAACCACCATTTTTATGTATGATGATGTCTGGTGGAAATACACAAATAGTGTATGTTAAAGATTATACAAAATTTGAAGTTTTAGGGAAAACAAGAGATGATGCAATAGGGGAAGCATTTGATAAAGTTGCAAGAGTAGTAGGACTTGGCTATCCTGGTGGACCTAAAGTAGACAAACTAGCAAAAGACCGGAAAACCTTCATTTGAATTACCAAAAACACATTTTGAAAATTTAGATTTTAGCTTTAGTGGAATAAAAACAGCAGTTATAAATTTAAACCACAAAACCCCCAATATAAATAAGGCAGATTTATGTTCAAGTTTTGAAAAAGCTGTTACAGAGGTATTAATTGAAAACATCCAAAAAGCAATAAAGCAAACTAATTCAAAAGCAGTAGTTTTAGCAGGGGGAGTTTCTGCAAATTCTTATATAAGAAATGAATTTTTAAAACTTGAAGAACAAAATATAAAAATATATATGCCAGACTTAAAATTATGTACAGACAATGCAGCAATGATAGCATCAGCAGGATATTATAATTTTATAGAAGGAAAAAGGGACGAGTTAAATTTAAATGCAATACCAAATTTAAAATTAGGTAACTAATCTAAAAAGCAAAAAAATAATAAGGTAGACAAATGTTATAAGTAAATAAAAAAATAACAAATTATTTTTATTAATAAAGGTATGATTTAGATAGTAAATAATAAAAAGAAAGGAGAATTTATGGCAATATATACAATTGGGGATTTACACTTAGCATTTAAAGAAAATAAGCCAATGGACATCTTTGGGGAAAACTGGAAAAATCATGAAAAAAAAATAAAACAAAGCTGGGTAAAACAAGTAACAAATGACGATTTAGTTGTATTACCAGGTGATTTTTCATGGGCAATGCACTTAGAGGACACAGATATGGACTTTGAGTATTTAAATAGCATGCCAGGAAAAAAACTAATGCTAAAAGGAAACCACGACTATTGGTGGGGGACACTTTCTAAAATGAGAAAATACTTACAAGAAAATAATTATAACAACATAGACTTTGTATATAACAACAGCTATAAATTTGAAAATTACATAATAGCAGGAACAAGAGGATGGAACATAACAGAAGACGAAGAAGATAAAAAAATATACAATAGAGAAATACAAAGATTAGAATTATCACTAAAAGATGCAATACAAAAAAAGCATAACCAAGAAGAAATAATAGTATTTATGCATTATCCGCCAATAACAAATACAAATATAGCAAAAAATAAGGAAACAGAATTCATAAAATTAATGCAAAAATATGACATAAAAAGATGTTATTATGGGCATTTACATGGCAGCTCAATAAAGGACGCAGTAGAAGGTCAATATTTTGGAATTAACTTTAAATTAGTAAGCTGTGATGGACTAAATTTTGAAGTATTAAACATCACGAAAATTGCCAACGGTTCCGGGTTTAATTGGCAATAAATTGCCAAACAAACCCGGAACCGTTGGCAATTTTTTTATAGGAGAAAAAATGGTTGAATTAGATAAAGATGTAAAATATATAAAAGGAGTGGGACCTAATAGGGTTCAACTATTAAATAAGTTAAATATAAACACATTAGAAGATTTAATTACTTATTTTCCAAGAACTTATGAAGATAGAAGTATACCAAAAAAAATATATGAATGCATAGATGGTGAGGAAGTATTAATTGAGGCCATGGTTGCAAGTAGAATGCAAGAAATTCGTATGCATGGAAAAACAATGTATAAATTACTTATACGTGATGACACAGGGATGGCAACTGCAACATGGTTTAACCAAAGTTACTTAAAAAATAAGTTTGAGGTTGGAAAAAAATATAAATTTTATGGGAAAATAAATAATTCATTTGGAAAAGTTATTATAAATTCGCCGGTATTTGATGAGGAAGGAAAAGATGCAAATACAGGTAAAATAATTCCTATATATCCTCTTACATACAATTTATCACAAAATGTTTTAAGAAAAATAATGGAAAATGGAATTAATACAGTGAATGGAAATTTAGATGAGACATTGCCAGAATACTTAATTCAGGAATATAAGTTATTAGATATTAATTCTGCAATAAAACAAATACATTTTCCAAAAGATTTTGAAGAATTTAAAAAGGCAAGACAAAGACTTGTTTTTGAAGAATTATTAACGACGCAATTGGCTCTTTTACAATTGAAAAATAATTATACAAACAATGAAAAAGGAATTGCATTTAATAAAGAAGTAAAAATATCAGAATTTATTAATACTTTGCCATTTAAATTAACAAAAGCTCAGCTAAGAGTTATAGAAGAAATAGATAATAATATGGAATCAGATAAGCCGATGAATAGACTTTTGCAAGGTGATGTTGGATCAGGAAAAACGGTAGTTTCTATGGTTGCCGCATACAAAGCAGTAAAATCTCGGTTATCAAGCAGCAATTATGGCGCCAACTGCTATTTTAGCAACACAACATTTAGAAAATTATAAAAAAATGTTTAATCAATTTGGAATAAAGTGTGAGCTATTAATATCAGCAATTACAAAGAAGAAAAAACAAGAACTATTAGAAAGACTTGAAAGCGGAGAAATAGATATTCTTATTGGAACACATGCTATCATAGAAGAAAATGTAAAATTTAAGAATTTAGGACTTGTAGTAACAGATGAGCAGCATAGATTTGGTGTAAAACAAAGAGCAAAAATTGTTGAGAAAGGGCAAAATCCAGATGTATTAGTAATGACAGCAACACCTATTCCAAGAACACTTGCACTTATTTTATATGGAGATTTAGACATATCTATAATTGATGAATTGCCACCAAATAGAAAAAAAATAGACACATTTGCTGTAAAAAAAGGACTGGAAGAAAGAGTTAATAACTTTGTAAAAAAACAAATTAATGAAGGAAGACAGTGCTATATTGTTTGTCCATTGGTAGAAGAGTCTGAAGAAATGGATTTAAAATCTGTTATTGAATTATATAATACATGCAAAGAAGATACATTTAAAGAATATAAAGTAGAATATATTCATGGTAAAATGAAACCTAAAGAAAAAGACGAAATAATGGAAAAATTCAAAAATGGAAAAATTGATATTTTAATTTCAACAACTGTAATAGAAGTTGGTGTTGATGTACCAAATGCAAGCATTATGGTTGTAGAAGATAGCCAAAGATTTGGGCTTGCACAGCTTCATCAGCTTCGTGGTAGAGTTGGAAGAGGAAAATATCAATCATATTGTATTTTAAAATATTCTGGGAATGGAAAAACTATAAGAGAAAGAATGCAAGTTATGTGTAGCACCAACGATGGATTTGTAATATCACAAAAAGATTTAGAACTTCGTGGTTCCGGTGATTTTTTTGGAACAATGCAACATGGAATTCCAGAATTTAAAATTGCAAATCTTTTTGAAGATATGCCTACTCTAAAGGCAGTTCAAAATGTAGCTATGAAAATAATTTTGGATGATCCTAAACTTGAAAAAGAAAAGAATAGATTACTTTATAATTTAATAAAAGATAAATTTTTGAAAAGAATTGAAATATAAAATATTGACTTTTACTTTAAACAATATTAAAATGTGTTCATAAATATAAAAAAGGATGTAGAAAATATGTTACAGATAATATTAAAAATAATTGGGGTACTAATTATACTTGCAGGTGTGATATTAGTTTATGATAGTAGGTTAATAACAAAGAAGTTTTTTGGCTTTGGGGATCAAAACGAGGCAACAATTGGAATGAAATTGATTGGATTTATTATTGCAATTATTGGTGCAATTGTTATTTTTGCTGTAAATAGATTATAATTTTAAATTTTTACAAAATTTTATAATTAAATTACAATAAATATATTGACATTTTGTTTATATATGTGTTAATATATTTATTGTTAAATATATGCGGATGTGGCGGAACTGGTAGACGCGCTGGTCTTAGGAACCAGTGCCAACGGCGTGGGGGTTCGAGTCCCTTCATCCGCACCAATACAGAAAAAGAGAGATTTTAATCTCTCTTTTTTTATATGCATTTAATGCAATTTTAATGCAACCCAATTTTATTTTCTTCAAAATAAGATAATAACTTATCATCTTCAGAGTCTTCAAATTTGTCGAATACACTGGCATATGTATCCAAAGTAGTCTGTATATTTTTATGACCTAATTTTTTTTGTAATACTTTTATATTCATTCCAGCTTCAATACAACGAGTTGCATATGTATGTCTTAACATATGTGGATGAATATGATTAGTAATGCAATTAGTTGCATTAAAATTATTTAAAAAAGTATGTGTACTTCTAGGAGTAATATCAGGGAATAGTAGAGTGCTATTTTTAGGTATATAATTTAATATTTCTTTAATAATATTATTAATAGGTATTTCTCTTTGAGATTTTTTTGTTTTTACTTTTTCTCCCAGAATAACTTTACCATAATCATCTCTTGTTAATGATTGATGTATTGTAATTGAATCCTTATTAATACAATTCCATTTTAATGCAAGAACTTCTCCAATTCTCATTCCAGTAAATAGCATTAATAAGATTATGGGTTTATATAGTGTTGTTTCATTTGATAATGAAGATATAAGCTTTTTTTCTTCATCTATGGTTAATGCTTCAACTTTTGAACTTTCTTTATTGGATTTTGGTTTTCGTGCTTCTTCATAAGTAATAGGATTTTTAATAATTATATTTCTTTCAACTGCTCTTTTAAAAGCTTGTCCTAATAATTGATATATTTTTTTTAAAGTTGAGTCAGCATAATTGGTATTATCATTTAAAAAATTTTTTATATTTTTAGCAGTAACTTTTTGAATAGGCATATTTCCTAATGAACTGTTTTCTATAATTTTTAATGTATATTTAGCACGATTATATGTGCTAGAAGAATTTTGATTAGATTTTCTTTTATCTTCAACAATTTCTTTACATAATTCATAAACGGTTATCTCTGATTTATCAATATAAATATCGTCTTGAACATCAGCAATAGCTCTAGTCATCTTCTCTTTAACTTCTTTTCTAGTATTACCATAAACAGATTTACGATTTAATTTTCCATCTGATTTTCTACCAGCAGTAAATTGACCAACCCATTTATTTAATTTTTCACTATAATATATAGTTCCTTCGCCATTTCCACGCTTTGCCATAGTTACCTCCTTAAAAAATAAGATAAGTATATTTCAACTTATCATTAGTATATATATCCATATTTGCCTTCATAAAATTTAAGAGCTTTTTTCATATATTCAATTGTAACCTCAAAATAATCTGCTAAACTATAAACTGTATTAATTCCGATTTTTAATGGCCAATTTTAGATTCTCAAAAGGAATTAATATATAATAGCTCCATTTCTTAGCTCTATATTCCTGCTTGTTTATCAAAGTTGTGTCAGTACAGTTAATAGAATATGTTGCATCTTGATAATAGTGTCCTAATTCTTCTGATAAAGTTTCTTTTTCAATATATGAGTTATCTATACTTGTATAATTTAATGCAATTGCATTTATCTTATCTATATTTATAAAACAACCGTAAGCATCCTCTATATAGTAATCATATATTTTTATATGTTCTTTTTCTGCTAAATCATATAAATTATTTAGATTCATTCTTTTTATCTCCAACATTTTTTTTATTATCTTTCATAATTACTTCTAATAAACCTTTTATTTGTTGTTTTTGAGTTTCACTAGGTGGGTTGTAATCTTTCATATTAAACCCGATTTTGGCTAGTCCTAGTGGGTCGGCTTCTTTTGGATTTCTTTCGTCTGATTTACCTAATAAGTAATCTATAGTTACTTCAAAAAAATCTGAAAGAATAGCTAATGTTTCAGTTCCCATATCTCTTTTGCCGGATTCATAAAACCCAACAGCTCTATCGCTGATACCTAATACTTTTGCTATATCTGATTGTAATAACCCTTTTTCAACTCTTAATTGTTTTAATCTATTCATTATAACACCTCAGCATTGATTATATAACAAATAGTTCTATTTGTAAATATAAAATGAACAAATTGTACAAAAAAGTTTCTTAGAACCGCAACGCTTTGGAAGAATTTTAAAAATTTTTTTAAAAAAAGTATTGACACAGAACAAAACGTAGTATATAATCACAATATCAAAAGAACAAAATGTTGTATGAAAGGAGGCATAAAATGAGAAAAAATACATTACAAGATTTTAGAATACAAAAAGGATTAACACAAGAAGAATTAGCAAAGCTTACAGAAACAACAAAAGATTATATTTCATTGCTAGAAAGAGGAAAAAGAAATCCTAGTGATAAGATGAAGGCAAAGCTTGCCAAAATATTTGACGTAGAAATAGTTCAAATTTTTTTAGCTGTACAAAGAACAAAATGTTGTACAAAAGATAAAAATTTATAAAAGGTTATTGACAAATAAAAACTTCGTTTTTAGAAAATAAAAAAATTAATTATAAAATGCAAGAGAAGAGAGGAAGTGAAGAAATGAAAGAAAAGAAATCAATAAAAACATATGAAGAATTACCAGAAACAATAACACCATTAGATTATGCAGAATGGAGAGGAATTGGAGAAAATAAAGCAAGGGAAATATTTAACAGAGATGATTTTCCAAGAATAAAAGGAACTGGTGTAAAACAAATTGCAGATAAAAGAGCTGTATTTTTATATGATTTAGGACTTGAAAATGATGAAAAGCAAAATGCACTTAAGGAACTGGCTAGACAAATAATTTAAGAAAGGAAGTGAAAACAAATGAATGAAACAAAAATATTAGAGTTTTTTGAAGGTTCAATGTGCTTTTTAAAAAAAGAAAATGCATCAAAATTAGCTAACATTGTAAACGAATTAGATAAATTAACTTATAATGATGCATTAAACTTGTTAGAAAATGCAAAGTTTGTACTTAACAATTCTAAGATTAGTTTGTGTTAGGCAAAGTTTTTTTAATAATTTTTTTGGCGTGTAAATAATAGGTTAATAAATCAGAGACCATTAGGTTAAAACCATTAGTATTTAATCTGTACTTATCGGTATTAAATTGAATTTGATATTTAGCAGAAGTTAATGCTAAATCATGTATCTCATTATCAGACATAATAATCACCACCTTTCGACAAAATTATAACATAGGTGGAAAATAAATCAAAGGAGGAAAACAAATGAAAAGAAAAGAAAAAGTATATGCATTTATAGGAAGAGCAGTAGTATATAGCATAATACATATAAGTGCTGTATATGGAATATTTTTTGCAATTAATAATTGCATTACAGTTTATAGATAGAAAGGAGTACAAAAGATGGACAAGTTAGATAAGTGTTATTACTGGCACATAATTACTTTAGCAAAATTAAAATTAAAAGGAAAGGAGTGTAAGAAATGTTTAAGAAGATAAAAGAATTACAAAGTTTAGTTGATGAAAGTAGAAAAGCATTAAAAGAAGCAGAAAAAAAAGTAGAAAGACTAGAAATAAGTCAAAAAAGTTTGAGAGCAGAAATAGAAGATGAACATTTAGAAAATTATAAACATCATAGAAAGTTATTAGAAATAGAAAAACTCTTACAAGAACAAGATTACAACAATACAGAAAATCTAAAAAATAAAATAAGAACTATATTAAATAAAAAAGAACTAGTAGACCTACTAAAATCAAACTAGTTCATAGACACTTAAATAAACGAATCTATTTATATATTAGCACAAATAAATAGAAATGTCAAAGGAGAATTAAAAATGTTAGAAAACAGGATGATAGAAGAAGATTATATAGAAACAAACAATGATTATGACAGTTATTTAGAATATTTACTAGAAAAGAATGATGAAAATTATGATGATGAAATATATGGAAGGGTAAGTGAAGAATAATGCAAGATTTAAGTTTATATCAACTAACTAATAATTATGAAGCTGTTTTAAATATGCTTTATGATGAAGAGGTTGATGAGCAAATGATACTTGATACATTAGAAGCAATAGATGGAGAAATAGAAGATAAAGCAGACAATTACGCAAAAATTATAAAAGAATTGGAAGCAAAACTAAATGCTAGAAAAGAGGAAGCGAAAAGATTAACTGAAAGTGCAAAGGTATTTGAAAATAGAATAAAAGCATTAAAAAGTAATTTATTTAATGCAATGAAAGCAACAGGAAAAACAAAATTTGCGACTGATTTATTTAGTTTTAATATAGCAAAAAATGGGGGAAAACAAACTTTAACAATAGATGGAGAAGTACCAGAAGAATATATAAAAACAATTACTGAAAATGATACAGATAAAATTAGGCAAGCATTAGAAAAAGGAGAAAAATTAACTTTTGCTCATTTAGAACCAAGAGGAGAAAACTTAAAAATAAAGTAGGTGTAACTATGGATTATTTAGATTTAAAAGAAAATAAAGAGGGAGAATACTATGGAAATTAAAGAAATGAATATATTTGAAAAGCTTTCTAATATAACAAATGAAATTTCTAGTGTCAATAAAAACTTGACTGTTGGACAAGGTAAAAGTGCTTATAAAGCTGTAGGAGAAGCAGATATTTTAAAGGCAGTTAAAGAATTAGAATTTAAATATAGAGTTTATAGTTATCCAGTAAATAGAGAAGTATTAGAAAGCACAATGTATACTACTACAAATGAATACGGAGAAAAAAACAATATTTTTAGTAGGATAAAAACTACGTATAGATTTGTAAATATTGATAAGACAGAAGAATATATAGAAACAATAACATTTGCAGAAGGAATAGATACGCAAGATAAAGGGTCAGGGAAAGCGATGACATATGCAGATAAATATGCTTTGATGAAGTCTTATAAGATAATAACAGGAGAAGATCCTGACCAGAATCCAAGTGAAGTTGGTTACAAAAAGAAACAGGCACCAACAAGAGTATCTAACAATAAAATTACAGATGTAGAAGCAAAGTCAATATATGCGCTTATGATAAGAAAAGGATTTGATGTTGGACCAGTTTTAGAAAAGAATTATGGAATAACTTACACAACAGATTTAACAAAAGAACAATACATATCAATATTAAATAAATGCAACACAATGCCAGATAAGAAGTAGGTGGTTAAATGCAAACTACAGGAACATTAGAAGAAATAAACATAGATTATAAGACTGGAAAACCAAAAATAAGCTTTTTAATTAATGATAAAGACAAGTTATCAGACATAGAACAATTAAAAGGCTTAAAACTAAAAATAGAAGCAAAAAGATACATAAAAAAGAGAACAACTAATGCAAATAATTATTTTTGGAAACTTTTGCAAGAATTATGTGATTTATCAGAAATAGATACTATAGAGGAATACAAAAGAAGGGTAAAAGAATTAGGAATATTTAGAAGATTTAGAATAGAGACAGAGAATATCAAAACATTTGAAAAAATGTGGGTAGCACAAGGAATTGCTTGGTTCTGTGAGATAGCAGATACAACATATATAGGAAATACAGAATTTAAAATAATAAATGCATATTACGGTTCAAGTTCTTTTAATTCAAAACAAATGTCCAGATTAATAGATGGTGTAGTTCAAGATTGTAAGGCTTATGGAATAGAAACCAAATCAGATGCAGAAATAGAAAGTTTATTGAAAGAGTGGGACAAGAAATGAAACGATATTCAATATTAAATAATTTAGATAAATGTTTCTTTTGTGGTAAACCAGCAGAATGTATTCATGAAGTTTATTTTGGTTCAGCCAATAGGCAAATTTCAATTGAGAATGGATTTTGCACTGGTCTATGTCATAAAGAACATAATATGTCAAACAACTCTGTACATTACAATAGAGACATGGATTTAGAGTTAAAAAAAGCATATCAAAAAGAATATGAAAAAACTCATACAAGAGAAGAATTTATAAAGTTAATAGGAAAAAGTTATTTATAAGACAACAGGGGCTAGACAGTAAACTAGCCCTTTATTATACGAAAGGAGAAGATATGGAAGGCTGGATAAGAATTTATAGACAAATTAAAAATAGTTGGATTTGGAAAGATAAAGAGCCTTTCGATAAACGAAGTGCTTGGATTGATTTATTATTATCAGTTAATCATAAGAGCAAAAAAATACCTTTTGAAAACGGTTTTATTGAAATAGAAAGAGGACAAACTTTAACATCAATAAAACAATTAGCAGAAAGGTGGAGATGGTCAAGACATAAAGTAAGTGATTATTTAAACCAACTAGAGCAGGACACTATGATAGTACAAGTTAGGGACACAAGAAAAACTCTTGTAAGTATTGTAAATTACAGCAAATATCAACCTATGTTAGAAAAAAAGGACATACTTGTGGATATAGTTCGGGGCAGACTTGGGACATACTAGGGACACAAACAATAATGATAATAATATTTATTTATATTTATTTAATAAATATAGCGAGCAAATCAAAGCAGAAAATGCAAGAAAAAAAATTTCAATAATATCAGATTGTAAAAATAGTAAAGAGTATTCTTTATTAACAGGTGAAGAACAAGACCAATTATTTATAGATTTAATGAGTATAGATAAAAGATTTAAGTAGAGGAAGTGATAAACAAATGGAAATGAAAGAAAATAAAATCAAAATAACAAAGGCAAAGCCATGGGCTATATATTTTAATTATGAAGATAAAAAATTTTTATTACATGAAAGCTCAGATGGTTACGAAAGTTCAACTACATTATATGAAAGAATACAAAAAAATGGAAAATATGAACTAGAAACGATAGCAAGTTATTATGGAGGAATCATTACATTAGATTATCTTAATACGAAAAGAGGAAGAACATATAAACAAGTAAATATGAAAAAATTTTTAAGAAAATTAGTGTATCACGGTTTAGTTCAAAATAAAAAAATAAATGAAGAAATAGAAAAAATGAAATTAGAAGTAGAAAAGTATAAAAAGATAGAAATGTTTTGTCGAAATAAAAGATTAGAATTAGAGTATGAATTATTCAGATAGGAAGTGATAAACAAATGAATACAATAACATTTAAAACGAGACACAAAAGTTACCAAGATATGCTAGAACATTTAAGTATAAGACATAAACAAATATTAGAAATACTAAAAAATAAAGAAATGACAACAAGAGAAATAGCACAAGAATTATATAAAAGACATTATACAAATACAGCAGATGTGAATAATGCTAGACCAAGAATTACAGAACTAGAAAGTTTAGGATTTGTAACAACTGACAAAACAAAGAAATGTAGTATTACAAACAAAGAGGTTGCAGTATATAGAGAAACAACAGAAATTGAGAAAATGGTTGAACAAAATATGAACCATATACCAAGAATTGATTAGGAGGCATTATGCAAGAAAAATGTAATAAATGTGATAGTGAAGAGCTATTTGTAGAAATACAAGGAAATAGAAGAGGCTTGTATTGTGGCAAATGTGGAAAATGGCAAAAATGGATTACAAAACAAGAAGTACAAATAGCTAAGTTTAAAGGTTATAAAATTTTAGGAGGTAGTAATGGATAGAGAGCAAATATTAGAAAGAATAAGAATAGAAATAGAAGCTTGTAAGAAAAATGCAATAGAACACATAGAAAAGGAAGAAATGGTGCCAGCAACAGAATATTTACTAACTATGAGAGATTTAAAAACTCAAGAATTAATATTAAAAAAGCAGGAACAACAAAATGAAGTATAATTATCCACCGTTAGAACGGTAAATGCATAAAGTGTGGCCGGTTGTATGAGATTAGAAGATATAAATTTTAAAGGTACAAACGATTGCGAGTATGCAGAAAAAATAGAAAATAAAACAATTTTAGGAACACAGGAGAAAATAGAGATATGAACAAATACAGAAATAAAAAAGTAATAGTAGATGACTACATCTTTGATAGTATCCAAGAAAGTAGAAGATACAAAGAACTAAAACTATTACTAAAAGCAGGAGAAATAAGCAATTTGGAATTACAACCAAGATTTTTGCTACAAGATAGTTTTAAGAAAAATGGTAAAACTTTTAGGAAAATCGAATATATAGCGGATTTTCAATATATAGAAAATGGCAAAACAATAGTAGAAGATGTAAAAGGAATACAGACAGATGTATTCAAATTAAAACATAAAATATTTGAAAAAGTTTATCCAGAGTTGGAATTAAGAATAATTAAATGAGAGGAATATAAAAGATGAATAAAAAATGTAAGATAGAATTATATAATGACCACTTTGAAAATGCTAAAAGATATGGAATACCACACGCGCAATTAATTATTGCAGATATACCATACAATTTAGGAAATAATGCATATGCAAGTAATCCAAGTTGGTACATAGACGGAGACAACAAAAAGGGAGAAAGTAAACTTGCTGGAAAAAGTTTTTTTGATACAGACAATGATTTTAAAATAAATAATTTCTTTGATTTCTGTACTAGGTATTTAAAAAAAGAACCAAAAGAAAAAGGACAAGCACCAGCAATGATAGTATTTTGTGCTTTTGAGCAAATACAAATGGTAATAGACGAAGCAAAAAAACACGGATTAATGAAAAGTTACCCATTAGTATTTGTAAAAAATTATTCTGCATCAGTATTAAAAGCAAATATGAGAATAGTAGGAGCAACTGAATATGCAGTAGTGCTTTATAGAGACAAATTACCTAAATTTAATAATGGTAAAACAGATGAACAAAAAGGAAAAATGATATTCAATTGGTTTGAATGGAAAAGAGATAGTTCAAAGCAATACCCTAAAATACATCCAACGCAAAAACCAATAGGTATATTAAAGAGACTAATTGAAATATTTACAGATGAAGGGGATGTAGTAATAGATCCAGTAGCTCGGAAGTGCTTCAACTTTAAGGGCTTGTGCAGAATTAGGTAGAAATGCTTATGGATTTGAAATAAAAAAAGATTTCTATAATCAAGCAAAAGAAAAGATGATAAGTGAGGATATTTTAAATGGAATTATGGAAGATGGACAAGTAACATTTGAGGCCCTTATGTGAAGAAAATAAAAGAAGAGATTTAGACAATGTATGCTTTGCTAAGAAGTTTATATTAGACAGTATGGTAAAAACGGGTAAATTAAAAGATGACAACAGAAATTTTGTAAAAGGATTTAGAGATGATTTTGAGTACGGAAAGTCAAGTAAAGTTATTTTGGAAATAGAAGAAATTAAATGAAAGGAACATAAGAGATGAAAGGATATAAAGGATTTAATAAAGATATGACATGTAGAGGAATGCAATATGAAGAAGGAAAAATATATAAAATGGAAGAGGAACCAAAGTGTTGTAAAAGAGGATATCATTTTTGTGAAAATCCTATTGATTGTTTAGGTTATTATAGCCCTAATGAAAGCATATATAGGCAAGTTGAAGCAATAGGAAAAATAAGTAAAGATGAAGATACTTCTGATACAAAAATAGCTACTAATGAAATTAAAATAGGTGCAAAAATAGATTTTCAAACAATGGTAAAAATGGCAATAGAATTTACATATAAACATTGTACTAAAAAAGGAAAAGGTAATAACAAAAGGAGTGACAAATCAGTAGCAAGTAACACAGGAGACTATTCAGTAGCAAGTAACACAGGAGACTATTCAGTAGCAAGTAACACAGGAGACTATTCAGTAGCAAGTAACACAGGAGACTATTCAGTAGCAAGTAACACAGGAGACTATTCAGTAGCAAGTAACACAGGAGACTATTCAGTAGCAAGTAACACAGGAGACTATT
>OLOK01001318.1_pt1 | contig 21368 bp, 18 predicted proteins | sample 1672591 | NCBI WGS metagenome assembly OLOK01 (sample SAMEA3136703, study PRJEB25190) | human gut metagenome | biome: human gut; feature: human-associated habitat; material: faeces | place: Austria | collected 2013 | reverse complement strand
GCGCCAAAGGCTTTTTGAGTTTTCAAGCCCTTCGTCGCTTCTTTCCGTTTTTTTCTGACATGCCTGTGTTTTCGAAATTTTGAAAAAATCCGCCAAATCCCGACGCAGCAGCATTCCGCCGATGACCGCAGCAAAAACGGCAATCAGGCTTGCCCAGAAGCCAACGCCGGCAAACAGGCTGAAATACTCTGCATACACATTCAATACGAGCAGACCCGCCATCATATAGGTTACTGCGCTATGAATCTGACAACCGCCCTTTTTTCGAAACGGTGCAAGACACGCAAAGCCCATCAGAAACGACAACGTCGCCATATACGCCCATTCCATTAAAATCATTATCATAATTTTGATACCCCTGTCTGATGCATTAAATGTACCATTGCCCCCATTTCATGTCAAGGAAATGGAGGTGCTCCATTTTCCGGGTAATTTTCTTGCTTTTTTCCCTCACTGACACTAAACTGAATCCATATACAGATCAAAATCATTCATTGCTTTCCAGGAGGACTCCCATCTTATGACAAATATAATTTCATTCCAGAAGCCCGGTATCACTCGGATTACTGCAGCGTTTTTTGCAGCCCTTGCACTATGCGATATCGGTTCCATCCATCCGGCAGATATTTTTTCTGTCCTGATCTTTGCAGGCATGCTCCTCCTTTTTTCTCCAACGCTGACGCAAAGGCTGACGAATATCGGAGCAGCTTCTTCTGTGCTTCCGCGCCATTTTTATCCAATATGCAGACTTCTCGCAGTTCTCTACACCTTATTTTATGCAGCAGCAAAGCATGCTGAACTGTCCGGCAGCTTTGACAGCCGCATATTCAGACTTGCATTCCTGGCGGCTGCGGTTATCGGTCTGTATTTTATATTCTTCCGATTCTGTGAACTGTCCATGCTGTTTCTTGCATCCAGACAGCAGCGGCGTTTTGCCCAAAACACTTTGCAGCAGCCTGACGGTGCATGTCCTGTACCCCCAGCCATATCTGCAGCGCATGCCCTGTCCCGCAAACAGAAGCTGCTCTGTTACTTCGGTCTGCTCTTCTGCTGGCTGTTCTGGTTTCTGTACCAGTTTCCCGGTGTTCTGACCCCGGACAGCATCAGCCAGTTTTCCCAGGCTACCGGCCTGATCCCGTTCAGTAACCACCACCCGATCCTGCACACGCTTTTGTTCTCCCTGTTTTACCATATCGGATTTTTTCTGACCGGAAGCATAAACACCGGAATCGCCTGTTATGTATTGTTCCAGATGTGCACTATGGCCGCTATTGAAACCTATACGCTATCCCTCCTCGCAAGATCAGGCGTTTCACGCCTCTGGCTGATTCTGTCTTTTTGTTTCTGGGGGCTCGTTCCATTTCACGCAATTTTTGCCGTAACCGTCTGGAAAGATATTCTTTTTTCCGGATTTATGCTGTTATATCTTTGCTTTTTATATGAACTGCTCTGCAACCCGGATAACCGTCCGGGCATTTGGGCAGGGCTTTCCCTTTCCGGCTTTTTCGTCTGCACCCTGCGTTCAAACGGGCTTTATATCTTCCTGTTCACCCTCCCGTTTGTTCTGTTCGCATTTCGCCGGACATGGAAAAAAATGTTTGCCGTGCAGGTCGGCATACTCCTTTTATCCCTGATCATCACCGGCCCTGTATACACTGCCTGTCATGTTGAGCACGCTTCCTTTACAGAATCCCTCTCCATTCCTCTGCAGCAGATTGCCTGTGTCGTTTCCAACGGTCGACAGCTGAGCGCAGAGCAGGAAATGCTCATCGATGATGTAGTCGATACTTCCCTGATTCCGGAGTATTACAATCCGGTGATCTCCGATCCCATCAAGGCACTCGTCTCCTACAACCATGCCGATGCGATCATCCGGAATCCTTCAAAATATTTCACCCTCTGGATTCAGCTCGGTATTTCTTACCCGGGCGACTATCTCCAGGCCTTCATCGATCAGACAAAAGGATACTGGTTCCCCGCCCCGGCTGCTTTACGCACGAATGAAGGGATTTCTCCGAACGAAATCGGACTTTCCTGGCCGCATCTTCTGCGGGGTCAGTTTCCGGTCAAAATCAGTGAAATTCTTTTAAAGCTCCCTGATATGCTTCCGGTTTACGGTATTTTGTGGAGCATCGGCGCGTACTTCTGGGCTGTCCTGTATTTTGCCGCATATCAGTTTTTATACGGACAGCGGCGGTTTCTCGTGCTCTTTGTACCATTTATCGGAACTGTACTTACCCTGCTTCTGGCAACTCCTGTCGCCTCCGATCTGCGCTACGCTTATCCGCTCATCCTTGCCGCGCCGTTTTTCATTGCGCTGCCCTATTGCCGTCTTCTAACCTCCCGTCTGCAAAAATGAGATGGGAAACGTTGTAAAACTGACAAAAAAAGTGTAAAATAAAAAATCAGGGGATGGCATTTTGCCTAATTTAGTTTCCAAAGAGAAAGAGGTATTTTATGAACTTTTTTAACGCACTGATTCACAACACGGTTTTTATGTCCGCAGTTACGGGGTGGTTCGCTGCACAGGTCATCAAAACAGTGATTTATACCTGTATCACCAAAAGCTTTGATCCGGAACGTTTAGTCGGAAGCGGCGGCATGCCCAGCTCCCATTCCGCCACTGTCTGCGCACTCGCAACCGCAGCCGGAATGCAATACGGCGGCAGCAGCTTTGAATTCGCCATTGCCGCTATTGTAGCGATTATCGTTATGTATGACGCCAGAGGGGTGCGCCGGGAAACCGGTCTCCAGGCACAGGTCATCAATGAAATGATGGAATTCTGGGAAAAGATGGGGCAGCCGATCTCCTACGAAGAAAAGCTCAAGGAATTCGTCGGCCATACCCCTTTACAGGTGTTTGTCGGCGCGCTGCTCGGCATCCTGATCGCCGTATTGTACGGCCTGTTCCTCGGTTAAATCTTTATCTGCTTGCGCCTTCCTGCAGACAACTTTCGTGTCTGTAGGAAGGCGCATCTGCGTTATAACGTTTTTTCCCGTAAAAATCTGCCCTCCTGACACAGAATTTTCACAGTTATTCTGTATAGTGATAACTAAGAAATTTGATGGAGGACATAAAATGAGCCAACAAAAAGTAGACCGTTATAAACAGGAAAAAGCGCATCGCAAAGAACGTCTGGAGAAGGAAAAGAAACGAAAAAAGCTCCTTCGCATCTGCAGTTATTTCGTACTTGCAGTAATCGTACTTGCGATTGCTTTTGCAATTTACCGCCACTATACTCCCAAGACAGAGACGCCGGCAGAAACAGAAACCACTGTCGAAAGCGTAATCGAAACAACTACAGCTGAAGAAAGTACCGCAGCTGAAACAGAGGACACAGATACAGAAAGCACCGCCGAGGAAACCGCTGACACAGAAAGCGCTGCAGAAGAAACAGATGCGGCTGGCACGGAAAGCACTGCAGCTGATGGGGAAGCAGCCCAGGCGGAAAGCGCTGCTGAGTAAAACGATTATCATGAAAAAACTCCCATTTCCGGTGACAAATGGAGAATGATTCCTTCTTCATTTGCCACCGGAACGGGAGTCTTTTTATTCCTGATAATAGCATGCTCACAGAGCATGCATTACTTTCTTGCTATCAAATACAGGTCACAATACAGCAGCTCTCTGATCTTTTCCATCTTCACATCACCGCCCATTCCATCTGCAACGGCCTGCAGCGCCTCCTCAGTCTGCTCCATTCTGGAAACATATACAAGCACCTGATCCGCCTGCCGGATTGTATCATCCTCCACAGTCGAAACATCTGCAAGGCTCGCAAAATAAATTTCATCATACTGCATCAGCTCCAGTGAATCGTCCCAGATCATCCAGGTCAGGTTGGGATTATAAAAATAAACGACCGGTTTCTCTTTATGCTCCTGCGCAAACGCGATGCTTTCTGTATCCTCTTCATAAAGAAACAGCACCTTTCCATCCGCCAGCCCTCGAATCTGTCCTGTTGCCAGCACCAGAAATACCGTCAGAAGCACATAGCCGGCTGCTTTATCGTGCACGGACCGTTTTTCCGGAGCAGATGTATCTCTGGTATCGCTGATTTTCCCCGCAGCGCTTTTTACAGCAGTCCCTTTTCTCATAGTCAATACGAAAAGCTTCTGTCCGAGCAGTACAAATATAACCATCATCAGCAGCAAAATCAGCCCGTAGACCGGAATCTGATATCGGTTCGCTTCCTCCGCCGTCAGGAGTGCTGTTTTGGTCACGACAAGAAAATAACCGAGTACTGCTGCCGCCGGAATCCAGAAAACACGCCGTGCTTCCCAGAATGATTCGCGGGAAGCGTCAGCCTGCCGGTTCGAATTTTCCTGCGCAGCTGCGTACTCTGCTGTCTGCTGCCCAGATTTCTGCGCAGTTGCGTGCTCTGCTGCCTGCTGCCCGGATTTCTGCACAGTCGCAGCGACAGCTTTCCGTCCGGCTTTCATCCGTCCAATTCCCCAGACCGTCAGCGCCATCAGGACAAGCAGCAGAACAAATCCGTACAGCATCGACCCAAAGGCATATTCATTGAGCAGTCCTGCGAAGAACCGGCATCTTCCAAGCGTATTGCCAAGGTCGAAGAACGCACCCATCGCTTCCGTCCCCCGGTATCCCCGAAAAATATGGCTCAGACACGCCGGATAGCTGACTACGGCAAGTAGCATCGCTCCGATCACAGCAGTCGCATAAATGAGACAGTCTTTCCATTTCTGCCCCCAGCTTTTCTGCTCTGCACGTTCCAACAGCAGATACAGCTCCATTGCCGCTGCCAGGAAAAACAGATAAACAGCAAAATAGTAATGCGTCAGAAAACCGAGATAAACAACCGCCATCAGCGGCAGATAAAAGGAAAACCCGCGTTTTCTCTCCTGCAGGCTTTTTACATGTAGCCAGGTCACGAGCAAAATCCACAGAGCCAGAAGCATATACATTCGAACCAGCATAACGCCGGAATAAACCGCCGGGTTAAAACCATACAGGAGGCACACTCCGAAAATCATCACTCGCGTGATACGCTCCGGAACGTCCGCCGCCGTTACACAGGTCTGCACTTTCCCACCAGGCGCAGCCGCGCTCCTCAGCGCACCCGTCACAATCCGCCGCGTCAGTTTCGCCAGCACACTCCAGCTCAGAACGAAAAGCACTATATTCAGTCCAATTCCTGACCATTTGCTGAACCTTCCGGGAAACAGCGAGCATACCGTATGCAGCAGCAGATAGTAAAACGGCGGATGCACATCATAGGTCTGCATGCGCGTAACCGTCCCATACTGAAACCGCTGCCCCGGCAGAACCCGGAATTCGTCCGCAATCTCGCTGCCCGGCTTCCACTCCCGGTCGGTCGGCACCAGACCGATCGACACGTTGGAGGAATAATAGGAATAATATTCATCATAATGGAACCCTGCTTTTTTACTTCCAAAATAGAAAATCGCAATCAGCTGCACCAAAAGCAGCATACCAAGGATCAGATACCAGTTTCGTTTCTTCACATTCCCTCCTGCCCGCAGACGCAGATTTACGTTCTGCAGTTCTATCATGCGTTGTTTTTTGATAAACATTTCTTTTTATAATAGTACCATGTTCTATTTTAATTTATTTTTCTGCATAACTCAAGGAAGCATTCACACAGTTTCGTAAAACAATAGAATGCACGCTCTGCGAGCATTCTATTGTCATGAATTCAGTTCGTCCATTCCATTCTGCAGACACGTTCGAAGGAAGCAGAATAATTCGTGGATATAGCCTGTATCCCGACTATCTTCCACCTTTCAAAGAACTCTTAAAGGATCTGAGTGAGGCTTTATCGTATACAGGAATAATTAAGATTTAATATCGTTTTATGTAGTGACAAACCAATTTTGCTACGCTATAATTGTTACAGTTGTGTGACGCAGAGACGCTTCACACTTTTTCGCGCGGGCAGTTGGATATCCTGTGTATGGATTTCCGTTTCCCGCATTCGACGATTTATAAGAAAGAGAGGAACCAAAATGAAGAAACTGGCTGTATTTCTGCTGACCGGTCTGACATGCGCATCCATGCTGTTCGGCTGCGGAAGCAAAAATGACACCGTAGAAACCGTTCCGGTAGCTGAGGTGCAGGAAAGCACTGCCGCTCCTGCTGAAACAGAATCTGAGACGGAAACAGAAACCGTTGAGGAGGATGTTCCTCCGGAAGAAGGCATGGTAAAAAGTGACCTGACCGGCGAATGGATCAGCGGCGATCTCGCAGATCAGCGTCCGATCGCAGTTATGATCCCCGATGAAAATGCAGCGCTCCCGCACTACGGGATTTCCAATGCTGATATCCTGTATGAATGCAGCGTAGAAGGCAACATGACCCGTCTGATGGCTGTTTTCAAGGATTGGAAAAACATTGAACGCATCGGCAATATCAGAAGCTGCCGCGATTATTATGTTTACTGGGCAAAAGAATGGGATGCAATTTACTGCCATATCGGCGGTCCGTTCTACATTCTGAACGCGATCAATGATCCTACTACCAATAATATCACCGGTGCTGTTCTGGCAAGCGACCCTTCCCAGAAAAAAGGTCTGTACGACGCAGCCTTCTACCGCACCAGCGACCGTAAAGCTCCGCATAATGCTTATACAAGCGGCGACCGTATCGACAAAGCCGCGCAGGCCCTCGGCTATTCCGAAACCTATACTGAGAACTATCAGAGCGATCACTTCAAATTCGCTTCCACAAACAATCCGAACACGCTGGAACAGTACGGAAGCAGTGCAATCCCTGCAACCAAGATCGATCTGGCAGGCGCTTACCCGATTACCAAGACCTATTTCGAATATAACGAAGAAGATGGTCTGTACTATCGCTTCCAGGGTATGCAGAAAGGCGACCAGAAGCATATGGACGGCGCCAATAACAAACAGCTGGCATTCAAGAACGTTTTAGTTCAGTTTGCTTATTATGAAACCCGTGATGCGAAGGGTTATCTGTCTTTCCAGTGCCACGACGACACCAAAGACGGCTACTACTTCACAAACGGCAAGGGCATCCATGTAACCTGGAAAAAGACCAGCGACTTCGCACCGACCAAGTTCTATGACGACAACGGCAACGAAATCGAAATCAACCCCGGCAAGACCAACATCTGTGTAGTTGAGCAGGGTAAATCCATTGATGCGGAATAATTTGTTTTGACATATCAATCGCCCAATCCGGCAGGTATTTTTTAACTGCGGATTGGGCGATTTATTCATTCTAGAATAGTACGAGTGAACTGTAAACATAACATACGACTGCCGCGCAGGGAAATTTCCCTATACGGCAGCCATTTTTCAGTCTGTATTTTCTTCATACAATAAACTGCGTTCCTCTCTGGACAGACGCGGCACATACCAGTTGTCGTCCGGATCATCCAGTGAGGAAATAATTTTGTTGGACACATACCGCACTGCAGCCGCAGCATTTTCCATCGGGCGCACGGTCACCTCATGAACGAGCGCTCTGGAACTTCCGAGATAGGGGAAAACAGCATGCACAGTGAGCGTTACCGTCCCGTCGTCATTTTCCTGAAACGCTGTCACCTCCGGGTACGGATGCTCCGGGTACTCTGACTCATAAAATCCACGCGGATAATATTCATATGTGTCATCTTTCTCCCGGTAAATCGTTTTTTTGCGCAGGATATCTGTTTTTACATTCAAAAACTCCTGAATAACCGATTCGAACTCTTTTGACGGAATTCCGTACACTGTGCTGTTTCCAGCATTTTTCCCACTCTGCCACGGGATTTTCCGATGATATATCTGCGGATAAAAAACATCGAACAGATCATAAAAGTCCAGCTCTCTGAAATCCGTTTCATCCCAGTCTGTCAGAAACAGATTGTTGCATTCATAGCCGACCGGCAGGAGCGCTTTTTCGTTCCATTCCCGGCAGGCTTCGTCCAGAGGCTCCACCCGCAGCGCCGCATATTCCTTAACGTCGCTGAGCGTCATCACATACATCTCATCCAGCGCCCCGGTTCCGGAAAACATCAGATAACCGTCCTCCGTATACGACCAACTGTCCGCTGTAAAATGTTCTTCCGTCTTTTTGCGCATCATTTCATCTTCATAATGATAATAATTGCGTGTCACATCGAGATTGCCTTCTGCCGCCTGCAGCTCGTACTCCACAAAGCCACCGTTCCAGTCGACTTCAACAATTTCTATCTGCGCCTCCTGCTGATCCGTCGCCCGCCTGCAGAAACGCTTTACCTCTGATGCCCGCACCATATCGACCCTATTTTTCTGGTCTACCGCAGGATATCCGTTTTCTCCAAACTGCTTTACGATGTGCGCAATGGTCTCTTTTTCCCCGAGCCGTCCGCCTTTGCCTGCTTCCCGATACAGCTCAAGACAAACATCTTCCATCCGTATTTTCGGCTCTTCATCCTCTTCCAGCACAATCACTGTTTCCGCTTCGGTATCCACATCCTGCCAGGTCTCTCGGGACGGTTTCCCACAGCCCTGTACCACAAATGGCAGGATAGTGCACAGCGCTATTGCATATGTCAAAAATCTGCGATGCTCTGCGAATTTCTTTCGTTCTGTCTGCATAGTTCTGCCCATCTTCCTCAGTTTCCGTCTTTCGTCGTAATTTCCATCAGCCTGTCTTCTTCGTCGTCTACGAAAAAATTTACAATTTCCTGTCATTTGAAAATCAGAAAACAGGGCAAGAGTCCTGCTCTCGCCCTGCGCTTCTTATTCATGACAATAGAATGCTCGCAGAGCGTGCATTCTATTGTTTCACAATTGCTTTTTCGATCTCCGCATTCACCCGTTCTCTTAAGGCTAGCAGCCATTCTTTTCCTTTGGGATAGCGCTTGAAGGTGATCGGTTCATCCGTTCCTTCTGCGATGATTTCACAGACTCTTTCCCTGCCGACCAGCGATTCCAGCAGTTCAAACGCACGCACATCCTGCATCACCTGCTGCATCAGCATCAGACGGATAGATTCCTCCGGTACGCCGCCCTCGCCGGGATAAACCAAAAATGCATCGCCGGACGGAAATGCTTCTCCCGCGTCCGTTACCGCATACGGATTGATGTGCTTGATCGAATACTGGCTGTTATAAAAGTTAAAGCCCCAGTGCAGAAATCCACTGATTTTATACAAATACAGCTGCACACCGAGGATTCTGGTACGCGCAGAAGGCATCGCCATGAACCGGTTGGAAACCTCCTTCCATTGTCCGGTGCAGTAATAGATCCACAGTCCTTCCATTCCTCTTTCCAAAAACGGCTCCATGCAGTTTGTTCCGGGTGCAAACAGATCAACCAGGCCTTTTTCACAAAATCCAACGTCAGAAAGCGCATCAATCGTATGAAACCCCTGAATATAGGGTAGTACCATTTCCCGCGCTTTTTTATAATCCTCTAAAATCTCCTCGCCGGGTTCATCTGAAATATGGAAAAAGACTTTATCCTGCAGTCCCTGTTCTTTCAGGAAATCTGTCAGGGCAGTCAGATATTGTGCCAGAAAGTCCGCATATTCCGGGCTCTGTGCGTCCGTGTGCCAGCCAAACTTATGGCGAAGCGTGCCGTCCTCCCAGACCATAATCTTCGGTGCGCACTTAGCGCCCCACTGGGTAAACAGATGCGCCATTTCAAAATGCGTAATTCCGGCAAAGCGGCAGATTCCGATCCAGCGCTCCAGTTTCGAAAAATCGAAGCTGTAGGTATCACCGTCCTTGCGGATATCCAGCAGCTGAACCGTCGTGCGCTCGCCGCCGACCGCAGTGTCCAGAGGCGGTGTAAATACGGGTGTCAGAATCGTATTGATGCCACGCGCCGCATACAGGCGGATAAAGTTTTCCAGAATCTTCCAGTGTTCTTCGCTGAACGGTTTTACATGATAATAGTCTGCCAGACAGTCAGAATGGAACCATTCCGTATGCAAAAGCTTCTGCGGCGGAAGCGACGCATCGACCACATGTAAGTCTGCTTTTAACGTCTCTTTTTCTCCGTCCTCAGTTTCCGTTTCGATCACAATAGCATAGTCCCCGCCTGCAAGCTCCGCATCGACCGTCACATCCAACCATAGGCTGCGCCACTGTCCGGGCACTTCTTTTGTCAGATATTTTTTGTCCGCGCCATCGCCCTCTGTATCCAGATCGCGCAAAAGATCCGGATACATCCCGGGTACGATGCGCAGATAGTTATCGTCCTGCTCCTTATGGCACGGATAAGCCGAAGGAACCAGCTCAACCCGGCGCAATCTCGTCTCAATTTTTTCCGGCGCTTTTACGGAAACCTTCCAGTAACGTCCCCAGTCTGCCGTCCCAAAATATGCAATCACACAGGATACGGTTTCCCGATGCAGCGTTGAAAGGCGAATGCTCCCCTGTCCATCCGGCACTTCATCTGCGAACACCTTTGTCAGCGTGTCCGTAATTTTCCAATTGTTCCCCATGAGTTCCTCCTTGCCCCCTGATTTTGTATACGCTCAGACAATATGGGCGCTTTTTGCGTCTGCACTAAGCGTATCATAAAAAGGGCAAATCGGCTATGGTTTCTTTTTATTCCAATGTCTTGTCGCTAAATAAACAGCGTGCATCCCTGTTTCCGGAAATGCTCGATTTTTTCATCCAGCACACGCTCTTTTATTCCGAACTTTTCTGCAAGACAGCTTTTACACAGAAACGACGTGCTGCCCCGGTTGACAAATTTCCGATAAGCTCCCCGATCCAGCTGGGTCAGCTCCTTTCCGCATTTCATGCAGGTGTCCATTACAGATCAACGACCTTGCAGCGGTAGACTGCACAACCATAAGGCTCCAAGGCCTTACGGACCGTTCCGTTGAGCGAAGGCAGATCTTCCCCGGTCCAGACCTCCTTCATCTGCAGAGTTTTTCCGGTGCTCATCGGAAGACCGACTTCGTCCAGATTCAGATTTGCTACTACGCTTTCGTCCTTTAAGTTGAAGAAACCGATTGCCAGATCGCCATTGGAAAGCTGTCTGGAATAAATGAGGACATCGTCTCCGCTCCAGATTCCGTCCAGACGGATCGGTTGACGGCACAGAGGATCCTGATTGATCGCAATCAGCTCTTTATTTTCCAGAATCTTCTTCGTCTCTTCATTCATATTACGGATATCGCAGCCAATCATCAGCGGAGAGCCAAACAGCGCCCAGATTGAATAATGCGTTCTGTACTGAACGTCATTGCAGCCGCTTAACCCAACGTTTCCTTTGCCGTACATGCCTACAACCAGCATATCCATATCATTAAAGCAGCCGACGCTATGATACGGATGAAGCTTTGCCTGCTGTTTGGTCAGATCCTTGATCGATTCCCAGCTGTCGAAAATATCGCCGGTGGAACGCCACATGCTCGCGCCGGTTTCCTTAATCCATTCATGCGTCTGATCTGCGCCCCAGGAGCATGCGGAAAACAGGATATCCCTGCCGCAATTTTCCAACGCGATGCCCATTCTGCGGTATAAATATTTGCCCGGAATGATGTTGCTGTGATAGCAGTAATCGTATTTCAAAAAATCCACACCCCAGGATGCAAATGTGTCTGCATCGATAAATTCATGCTCGAAGCTGCCTGGATATCCGGCACAAGTCAGGTTGCCCGCACAAGAATACATACCAAATTTCAACCCTTTGGAATGCACGTAATCCGCAACCGCTTTCATACCGTGGGGGAACTTCTCCGGATCTGCAATCAGACGTCCTTCCTCGTCTCTCTTTCTTAAAGACCAGCAGTCATCAATGACCAGATACTCATATCCGCAGTCCAAAAGCCCCTGCTCCACCATTTTGTCCGCAGTTTCCATGATCAGTTTTTCATTGATATTCTCACCAAATGTGTTCCAGCTGTTCCAGCCCATCGGCGGCGTTAATTTTACCATACCCCTTGACCTCTCTTTCGTTATCCGTTATCGTAATTGTAGCATGACACTTTTGTTCTCTTCCATGGGTTTTTGTTGCAAATACATGGATTATTTATTCACGTCAGGACAATGCCGGAGGTATGTGCCCAAAGGCCGCTGCAGACTGCCTGCAGGATGTTTTTAGACGTCATCCCCGGCATCCTGTAAATCAGGAGGTCTCTTTATGAATTCATCTGTTTTTGGGTCCGATTCCCAGCCCGGTCTCACCCTGCTCGCCACAGGCAGGCAGGACTGCAGCGATCTGCATTCCTGGGGACCCGGCGTCCGTCCGGTCTATATCATCCATTATATTCTGCGCGGGCAGGGCATTATCGAATATCATAAAAAAACTTTCCCCGTTCACACCGGCGAAAGCTTTCTGATTTATCCTTATGATACGATTCGCTATTATCCTGACCCGGGGAATCCATGGGAATATACCTGGGTGGAATTTACCGGAAAAGAAGCTGCCTCTCTGCTCGATCAGACCGCCTTTTCCCCTGCCGCGCCCGTTTGTCCCGCGATCTGTCCTGCCCGGCTCCGACAGCTTTTTGCCGATCTGCAGCCCCTCGACCTTTATCACCAGAACCGCAACGAAGCAAATGGCATGCTCCGCACGCTGCTCGGTCTTTATGCCGATTATGCCCCGGCACCCGGTCTGCCCGACTCTCCTGCTTCGTCCCTTCTGGCAAATGCAGTTTTTCTGATCCGTTCCAATTTTCATCATGAGTACTTCCACACCGAACAGCTTTGTCAGATGCTCGGGGTCAGCAGAAGCACGCTCTACCGCGCCTTTCAATCTGAACTGAACATTTCTCCCGGCGAATTTTTATCGAATTTCCGCATTCATCAGGCATGCCGCCTGCTTGAGCTCGGCAATTCCGTCAAAACAGCTGCTGTCTCCTGCGGCTTCTCGGATGCTTTTTACTTCTCCCGGGCATTTCACCGACGTATGGGCGTCTCACCGTCAGATTACCGCAGGCAGCCGCAAAAGCAGGACGCCGGAAGCGAATATTCGCGGCTGGTGTTCTGACCAGCGGAACGCACAGACATGCGCTGCGGCACGGTCTACAGGGCGACCTCTCCAGGTACAGCGCAGCGCCTCACCAACGCCGTTCCGTCCAATGCGGTTTCGCGCGCTGCAGCGTCTTCTGCCCCGATCGGAGGCTCTGCAGCTTTTCACCTGACCTCAAAGCCCTCCTCATAGCAAAGTTCGCGGTCCTCCTCTTCCACAAACTCTACGACAATCCTGCCACGCTGACTGATACGCTCCACAAACGAGTCTACCAATTCGGCCTGTCCCTGCAGCTCTGCTTCCACACGTCCATCCGTTAAATTTTTCACCCAGCCGGTCAGCTGCAGCTCTTTTGCCAGACACAGCGCGCTGTAGCGAAAGCCCACCGCCTGCACGCGTCCTGAAAAATAAATATGCTTTCGGATGCAGCCGGCTTTCTTCAACTGCTCCCGCTCTGTCTCCGAGAGTTCACTTGCCAACTCTGCATCCCACTCCTCTGCGCATTTCGCTTCTGCAGACGGCTCTGGTTTTCTTCTTTCAGCTCTGGCAAAGAGTCTTTCCCAAAAGTCCATATATTCCCTTTCTCCTTTGTGGTGCGGTCCGGAATATGCCCGTACACAGTCTGTAAGTTCTGCGCTGCGTTCCGACATGTCCGCAGACTGCGTTCTGTCTCAGGTTTTCAACCGTGTCCGCAGACTGCGGAAAAAATCTTTCAGCATCTGGCTGCATTCTTCTTCCAGAACGCCCTTAAACAGGCTGACCTGATGATTAAATGCCGGTTCCTGCAGCAGGTTATAGATTGATCCTGCGCAGCCTGCCTTTGGATTCATGCAGCCGATCATAACCTCCGGAATTCGCGCCTGCACGATGGCTCCGGCACACATCTGGCAGGGCTCCAGCGTCACATACAATGTGCAGTCTTCCAGCCGCCAGTCACCCAGCTTTTTGCTCGCCCGCTTAATCGCTGTGATCTCCGCATGCGCCAGTGTGCTTTTGTCCGTATTTCGTCGATTATAGCCCCTGCCGATCACCTGTCCGTCATGCACGATCACGCAGCCGATTGGCACTTCCCCGAGTGCTGCCGCTTTTTTCGCCTGTCGGATCGCATCCTTCATATATTTTTCATGTATCGGGCGCTTTTCTTCCTGCTCCCGAAGCCACTGATCTTTTTTCGCCTGCTTTGCAGCCTGCCGCGCCGCTTCTTTTTCCTCTTCTGTACGGATTCTTGCCATAATTGCTCCCTGTGTTTCAAATATAAAATGTCAGCTTTTCATGATCTGTACCGAGAACGCCCAGAAATCTGCTGAATGTTTCCAGAAAAAGCATACCAGCCCCTTTTCATTCCCGCAAGTAGGTTTTTGCTGTCTGCCATTTTTCCGATCATTTCTCCCGCCGGTTCGACCACCCTTGCTTAAATCTCCACCCGCTTCATATAATACCCGTAATCGCCCGGCGATGCGGATTCTTTTTCACCCTCAAAGGCTTCGAATCCGAACATTTCCGCCACCATTTTTTCCCGGTCATAGAAATTGCCGGGCACACCGATATAATACTGCCATGCATCCTTTTGACGGATTCTGCCCAGAATCAGATGACGGTAATTATAGTAGCCGTGCAGCAGAAAACTGTTATGTACCAACCTCTGATATTCCTTACACAGAACCACAAAGTCCTTCGGCGCAATGGAAAGATATTCCCGACTGTCGCGGAACGGATGAATTTCCGGATACATCGTGCACAGCTGCTCCCATTTATCCGCGCTGTAGACCGGCTCACGCGATGGAGAGGACGGCGATTTCGGCGCAGCGGAAGGAAAAGGAATCGTCGGCTCGGACGCTGACACAGATGGCGCTTCCGGAGTAGGCTGCTGCTTCGTTGCCGCAGGCTCCTTCGCCATAGCGGATTGCTCTGTTGCCGCGGGCTCCTTTGACATGGCGGACGGCTCTGTTTCAGCGGGCTTCATCAACATGGCGGATTGCTCTATTTCGGCAGGCTCCTTCGGTGTGGACTGCTTTTCCATCTCGCTGCCGCGCCGCTCCGGATACGGAATAATTTCTCCAGCTCCGGGCTGCCGGGGTGAATTTGTCTGCGATGACCGCGCCTCCATCTGTTGGAACTGATCCCCTTGTACCTGCGATTGCTGCTGCAGCTGCAGCGTCTCTCTCTGTGCCGGAATTTCGACCGGTTCGTGCCAGTTTGCAATCAGCATTCTTTTTCCGGACAGTAAAATCCGAAGCTGCGCAGTCTGCTGCCAGCTTTCCTCCCGGCTGTTATCCAATTCGCCCGGCTCCGGCATCCGCCACACCATGCAGCAGTTTCCGTTGCCGCCCTGCAAACTAATCCTTCCGACCGTTCTCTCATGTTCTTCCTGTAACCGAAACTCCCCGCAGTCCTTGCCCGGAAGGTTTTTAACTTTTACTTCCATCCGGTTGTGTCCGTTTTGTTCCTCTATTCTGACAAATCCGGCATTTTTGATTTTTACGCCGTCTTCCAGATAATCCAGATATGCGATTTGTTTTCGATATTCCGCCATGCCTGTCCTCCTTTTTCCATCCCATTCGTTTTTCAGAAAACCTGATAGTAACTTATGCCCCTACTCTGCATTTTATGATTCCTGTTCTGTATGGGTTGGCAAAATCATATACTCCGGTAACAGATATTCCTGCAGAATCGTATCCTTTCCCGGTCTGAAAATGTCCGGTGATTTAATCTCTGCAGAATGGAGCTTTTCATGGCAAATGTTCTCGCACATCTTTCCTCCATCCTCATTCCTGCCGTGATCTTCTTCATCATCGGCTATGGGTGGATTCATAAATGCAATCTCTACGACGACTTTATAAACGGCGCAGCGGACGGTCTGAAAACGGTCGTCGGCATCGTCCCAACGCTCATCGGGCTGATGATGGCAGTCGGGATTCTGCGGGGCTCCGGGTTGCTGGATCTTCCGGGAAAGCTGCTGCAAAAATACGCCGCTGACAGTTCCATAAGCGGTATGTTCCCGGAGTTTTTCCCGCTCATTTTCATCCGCCTGTTTTCTTCTTCCGCAGCGACTGGACTGGTGCTTGATATTTTCAAAACCTACGGGACAGATTCTCTGGCAGGACGCATCACGTCGATTCTGATGAGCTGCACAGAAACCTGTTTTTACACGATGTCTGTTTATTTTATGACGGCGCGCGTTTCCAAATCCAGATATACGCTGGCAGGCGCGCTGCTTTCTACCGCCGTCGGTGTCATTATGAGCGTGCTGCTGGCATATCTGATGTAAATTTCCACAAAAACAGAGGGCAGCTGCGCATCGAACGATGTATGACTGCCCGCCTGCAAAATATTCGTTACTGTTCACCCACGCCACTCGCAATACAATAGAATGTACGCTCCGCAAACATTCTATTGTATTGAACCGCATCTTCGACGCTCTCTGCTGCTTTGCAGCTCATTTTTGCTCATAAAGTGGCACTATCTCCGATCCATCACCCTGCAAAAAATCACTGCCGCAAACGTACTGACAAGTGTCGCCAGCACCGCAGGACCGACCACTGCGGCGGGGCTTGCGCTTCCGTACTGGCTTCGATAGGCGATCATGTTGACCGGAATCAGCTGCAGGGACGAAATATTTAAAATCAGGAACGTACACATTTCATTACTCGCCGTATCTTTTGGAACGTTTTTCAGATACCCCGTCTGTCTCCGTTTTTCTTCCAGCTGTGCAAGATCCTCCATCGCCTTTAAGCCCGCCGGAGTTGCCGCCCAGCCAAGTCCGAGGACGTTTGCAACAATATTGGTGGAAATTGACTCCCGCGCCGGATGATTTTTCGGAATCCGGGGAAATAAAAACGACACAAAAGGGCTGATGCCGCGCGTCAATGCAGCAATCAGCCCCGCCTGCTGTGCGATTTTCATCAGACCTGTCCAAAGTCCCATGATCCCGCACATCGTAATACATAAATCCACAGCTTCCCCGGCACTTTCCAGGGCGGCATTGGACACCGCCTCCAGATTGCCGGTAAAAGCTCCGTATAAGATTCCAAGAACAATCATTCCTGCCCAGATTGCATTCAGCATCGCGTTACCCGCTTTTCTTTCAGCCTATGCAAAACAGGAAAGCGTTATGCCTCTCCCTCCTCGATCGCAGCTTTGCGGCTGTTGATCCTACGGATAATTTCCATATCGAATTTAGGCTTTCTGCCATAGGTATAAAGACCGTTCATTTCCTGCTCTACATCGTACAGCTGGGTGTAGCAGAAGCCGAACATCTTCGGATTGTCCAAAAGCACATCCGTCAGACCCTTATAACGTGCAAGGAACTCTTCCTCGGTTCTGGGTCCGTCGCCGTAGCCCCAGCTGTCCTTATTCACGCCCTCAACATCCCACTTGATGCCGCCGTACTCGCTGATGAATACCGGAATACCGACAATCTGTTTCTGTCTCGGCGCATGGTTATCCCATGCCAGAATGCCGTCCTTTGCATAGCTCTCATAATGACTTGCGAACTCTTCCGGGTTCTGCTCGTAGTCGTGCAGATCGTAAATATCAGTAATAACATGGAAATTGCCGCTGGTATCGATGCAGGGTCTGGTCGTATCGTAGAGCTTCGTCATCCGATAGACAATTGCCAGAAGGTCGTCATCCTGCTTGCGCCCTTCATAATCCCATGTCTCGTTAAACGGGCACCAGCCGATGATCGCCGGATGATTGAAATCCCTTTCAACCGCTTCCATCCATTCAGGCAGGAAGTTTTTCAATCCATCCGGTGCGCTCGGATCCATCCCCCAGTTGCCCTGCTCGCCCCATACAAGATAACCCCGACGATCGCAATGATACAGGAAACGGGGCTCGAACACTTTTTCATGCAGACGCGCGCCGTTGAAGCCTGCTGCCATCGACAGCTTCACATCGTTTTCCAGCGCTTCATCGGTAGATGCGGTATAAATGCCGTCCGGATAAAATCCCTGATCCAGAACGAGTCTCTGGAACACGGATTTTCCGTTAATCAGCACCTTTTCCCCGGAAATTGTGACATTGCGCAGTCCGAAATAGCTGTGAACAGTATCTTCCCCAAAAGTAATTGTCAAATCATACAGTCTGCCTGCTCCAGCCTCCCACAGATGCACTTCGGAAAGAGGCAGCGTCACAACAACATTTCCGCCAGCAGTTGCGGTTTCCGCCTGGCCACAGCGTCTTCCTTCATAAAACGCTTCTGCGCAGAACGATCCGTCGCCGACGGTCACCGCCTCGATCGTAATCGTGCCTGCTTCCACGTTCGGAAAGAAGCGTGCTTTTTTCACATAATTTTCCGGCACGAACTCAAGCCAAACCGTCTGCCAGATACCGGTAGTTCTGGTGTATTCACAGCCATGGGAATAGTAGAGCCCGCTCTGTTTACCATGGGGCTGTTTGCCGCTTCTCAAATCGTCCTCTGCGTATACGGCGATATCGTTTGCACCGGCCTGTACATAAGCCGTGATATCGAATGTAAAAGAGGTATAACCGCCTTTATGCCGTCCAACCTCTGTTCCGTTAATCCATACGCGCGCATCATAATCCACCGCGCCAAAATGCAGCAGAACGCGTCCTTTTACCTCCACTTCGGTCAGTTCTACGGTCTTATGATACCATACGGCATCCATGTAATCCTTATAGCCGATTCCGCTCAGATCGCTTTCCGGGCAAAACGGAACGATGATCTTTTTCTCCCAATCCTTCTTTTCATAAAAACAACGGTCTACGCCGCTTTTACCAAAGTCGAAAGAAAAATCCCATTCTCCGTTTAAGTTTTTCCATGTGCTTCTTTCCCACTGAGGAAGCGGATGCTCCGGTCTGGGCATTGTGTTCATAATGATAGTTCCTCCTTTTATAAATCCCTGCTCTGTTGTTGTACCTGAAAAAGGAATATTTTCAGGCATCTGTTCTTTTTCAGAATACACTCAGACAATCCCCCGAACAATCAAGAAAACACCATAAATCCCTGTAAAATTGCACAATCCTCTTTTTCCGTCAGATACCCTCGCCATCAAATGCAGGAATAAAGCTTTCCTGCGCCGTTTCCTGATCCTGAATAAAGCCGTTTTCGATTCCGTTTTCTATTGCGAAATCAATCAGAGCTTCGTATTCGTCCTCCGTCAGACGGCGCTGCAGACCTGTCAGGCAGGCTTGTGCAGATTCAGGCTGCGCTGCGCTTTTCTCCCGCAAGGGCTCTGGCGCCGCCAACTTCTTCTGCGTAAGCTTTGGCAGCGTCTTCTCCAGCACAGACGGAATCGGCGTGTACTGATTCATCAGACTGATATAAATCCGCTCCCCATAGGTTTTTAACAGATAGGAAAGCACTCTCTTCGAATCTGCCTCCTGTCCCGGCAGGGCGAGATGCCGCACGATAACGCCTTTTTTCATTAAAAATTCTGCGTCCTCGTCGGCTTCTTCACATGCATCATTCATCTGCGCCGCTAAAAGCAGCGTCCCATCCGGCGCTGCAAAAACCGGCTCGCCGACCTGTCTGACCATCTCTGCAATCGCCGCTGTTGCTGTTTCAAAATAATCCGGCGCATTCGAAAGCAGCCCGGAAAGCGCTGCAGATTCATATTTCAGATCGGGCAGATAAATATCCACAAGCCCGTCCAGCAGCTGCAGCGTGCTGACTTTTTCATAAGAGGAGGTATTGTATACAATCGGGATCCGCAGTCCTTCCCGCTTTGCCGCCCGCAGCGCCGGAACAATCAGCGGTACAAAATGCGTCGGTGTCACGAGGTTGATGTTGTTCGCGCCCTTTTCCTGCAGTTCCAGAAAAATTTCTTTCAGTCGTTCCACCGAAATTTCCCGTCCGGCTTCTCCTGCCGCAATATCGTGGTTCTGGCAAAACACGCACCGCATCGAGCAGCCGCCAAAAAACACTGCACCCGAACCTGCCGTGCCCGAGATGCACGGTTCTTCCCAGTAGTGCAGCGCTGCTCTTGCCGCCCGCAGCGTCCCCGTCTGCAGGCAGTAGCCGATCTGCCCCGCCATACGGTTGACGTGGCAGTTACGAGGACAGAGTGTGCAGTCTGTCAGCAGCTTTTCCAGATTTTCCGGCAGAGACAGAGTCCCGCTGTTATCCTTTTTGATCGTTTCCACGTTTTATTTCCTCTTTCTCTTCGTCTTGATACAGTTCCATTCCCGGGAATGAAAAACGAGTGAACTGTAACTAAAAAACGCCCGGAGAAATCCTCTTCCTCCGGACGCCCATATTCTTCCGGGCTTCTCCCGAAAGACTGTTCTCTTTTTCAAAGACCGTGCGGCACGCTTCGAACCGAAACCCATATCCGTTACCTTTACAGTTAACTCCGCCAGGCACCCTTGCGGCACACGGGAAATTCTGTTTAGTGCTGCTTTGTTCCCAACCTGACACGGTTCACAGACACCCGTTGCGCAAGACCCAAACTTCATCGCCACTTGTAAAGGGCAGCAATATGAGCCAAAAGCCCTCGGCGTACCATCACCCCTGCTATAGCGGATTTCAGGTTCAGGGGGCCGCTGCTCCCCCGGCTGCACGGTGGTTACAGTATAATCATTTTCCTGAGATTTGTCAATGAGATTCCGTTCACTCATGGCTTCGTCTGCAAAAGAAGAGACGATTCGCGACAATAGAATGTTCGTAGATCGCGCATTCTATTGGATTGCAAATGGTGCAGGTGAACTGTACTCTCCATGCTGCATCACACCGAACGGCTCTGCACTACGCGAGCAGCTCGATCAGTTCCTTCACTTCCAGCAAATCCTGCACACAATAATCATAAATCTGACGAATTTCCTCGTCCGGCTGTACCATATCCGGCACCATAACCGCCGTCATTCCCGCAGCCGCAACCGCACGGATTCCGTTAAAAGAATCCTCGATTCCCATCGCATTTTCCGGCAAAACGCCGACTACCTCACAGGCTTTTAAATAAATATCCGGCTCCGGCTTACTTTTTTCCACCATATCACCGGAAACAATTTCCTGAAAATATCCGCTAAGGCCGGTGCGCTCCAGATGCTTTCTGACAAGCGGGCCTTTCGTAGACGATGCGATCGCCGTTTTGATCTGCTTTTCCTTCAGATATTCCAGTAGCTCCCTTACACCCTTTTTAATTGGAAGCTCCCGTTCCAGACTCTCCTGAAACAACGCCATAAACCGTTCCCGATATTTTTCATAAGGAAAGGTTCCATTCGGATACCAGGGCTCCTCCGTCTCCATAATATGACTGCGAAGTGACGCTTCATTTCGTCCGCAGCCGCCATAGACTGCTTCCTCCGCCAGCGTAAGTCCCAGCTGCTTTGCCGCCTCAAAACAGCATTCGCAGCTCATTCGCTCTGTATCGAACAGAACGCCGTCCATATCAAAAATTACCGCTTCCAGCTTTTTCATTTCAATCCTCCATCACACCAGTCCCATTGTCCGGAAAATAAACAGCCATCCAGTCATCGTCAACGCAGAAAACAATGTC